>Ga0255768_10003203_pt1 | contig 16321 bp, 28 predicted proteins | sample 071ome_33_FD_179983 | JGI IMG/M metagenome (GOLD analysis project Ga0255768, IMG submission 179983) | Coastal salt marsh microbial communities from the Groves Creek Marsh, Skidaway Island, Georgia - 071412AT metaG (version 2) | ecosystem: Environmental > Aquatic > Marine > Intertidal zone >...
ATTAGAAAACTTATTTTAAAGTACAGGCCAACTCATTTTATAGACATACACATGAGAGGCAATGTACTTTTAACCCCAAGAAATAATAAATCAAAAAAATCAAAAGCATTGTGCTTGCGATTAAAGAAAGAGTTAAACAAAAAAAGAGGGCTTTACTTTTGGACTAGGAATGGTAGGCCAAAAGGAATGATGATCAATTACACCAACAGTCTTGGAATAGCATCGTGCTTAATAGAGTTGGGAAGGAATTGGCCAAAAAAGAAAACAGAGCCACTTATATGGAGACGTAAACTCCAGAAAAAATACACCAACGCAGTAGCAAATGCGTTGTTTAATATTGTTGTCAGAAAAGGAAGAAAAGATTAAACGTCCAGATAACTACATAAGTCTTAAGGAATATAGCGGACTAAAAGAAATAGAATTAATAAACTCTAACGTAAAAACAGGTCACTCACTTAATTTACTTCATGGTTATAGGTGGGAAGCTAACCCGCGTTTTAAAAGAGTTTTAGATTTATTGGAAAAAAAAGTTAACAAACATCCTAGTAGCAAGTCAGCAGAAGTTCTTTTTGCTGTTAAAAAATTCCTAAAAAAAGAAAAAACAATTAAAGGTACTTGCGCTTCTAGCGTAATTCACAACTGCTTCAAACAGTCCAAGGGAGACTGCTATTGCAATAACTCTCACGGTTATGTAGAAGCTGCACCAAACAAGTTTGTAAAAGCTTGGATACGCGCTCTTTATTTTAGAGATCACCCAGACTCAGCCTGGTATTCTGTTGCACGATGGATTGATGAAAATGAAAAAAATTTAAGTCAATTTGAAAAAGACGGTCAGCCCCTTAGACTTTGGGGTCAAGGGGATTGTAGGCCACAAGACCTGCGATACATTAAAAGATACTTACCTAATTACAAAGATAAAATTTCTGGTTTTACCAGAAGACCAAACGTGTGGCTCTCTTTGCAAGAAAGCGGCTTTCATTCTATTGCTTTGTCTATTGACAAAACAATTCTAAGTAGAGAGAAGCATATTTCTTTGATAGAAAACAAGCCAAAGCACTGGCCAATAGTCTTTGGTCCTTTAGATGGAAAAAAAGTAAAAGAAAAAGAGTGGAAAGACATTAGAAAAAAATTAAAAAAAGTAAACATAAGGGTTATATTTGAAAAACACCACGGCGGAAGAATATCAAAAGAAACTTTGAAGCTTGGTGTAGAGAAAAAAAACCAGTGTCCAACAACTCATGATAAAATGAATAAAGCAAAGCATGTTAGGGTTTGCTTTGAAGGGTGTAAAAAATGTCATACATTGAAAAAGAAATTAAACAATTAAACAAATATCTTTTAGAAAAACATTTAAAACAACAGGTTTCTTGGTTTAAAGACAAGTATAATTTTCATCTTCTATGCATTGAAGATGAAGCTTTAGAACTAGAGTGCTTGGCCAAAAAACCTGCAAGTAAAGATTTTTTATCTGAGTATAAGTTAATTATAAATCATTTAAACGATCTTATAAAAGGGTCAAAATTTTACTTAAGAACTTTTAGGATGTATGAGCAATTAAAAAAAGGAGTCTAGCTTAAATGAAACTGGTTGCCAAGCTAACAATTATATATGATCTAATGTTTACTTTTAGAGCATTGTTTTGTTTGTTTTTGGCTGTAGCAACTGGTCATGCAGTTTACACATTAGTGTGTGAAGGATTTGCTTGGACTCAGTTTTTACTAACAGCAGCAATAATCTTTTATTTCATAAGCTTGAGGCTAGAGCAAGCACTAGAAAAAGAAAGAGTTTGTGAGGTAGAAAAACTAGAGAGAATTAAAAAAAATGAAGAAATTTCTAATAATACTATTGATGTCTAGTTTTCTTTTTGGTTTTAAAAAAATTAAAAGAAAAAAAACAGAAAGATTTGACTTTACAAAAGGAGTTATTCTTAGTGGAAACTTGCGCCGTCCTGATGGAGAATATTTTGAAGCCAGAAAAAAAAGCAAGCACTGGAAACTTCTGACAGTTAGACAAAACTTTAAAGACAAACTAAAAGAATCTGTAAACGAACTATAGAGGAGAAAAAATGTTTGGAAAACCAAATATCAAACAATTTGTAGAAGCAGTTAAAACCTACAAAGAACTAAAAGAAAAATTAAAAAGCGGTGAGCAAGAACCACTTCTTGTTGGACCCCACTACACAATTACAAAGCATGGCGTATACTTACTTCAGCGAGGAGACAAGCGTAAGCTTAGTTTTTTTACAAAAGAAATTGTAAAAGACAAAATTCAAGTTGGACGGTGGTCAAGGTGGTCAAACAAAGCTCCACAAAATAGATACAAAAAAACTAAAATACCTTTGCACATGTTTAGTGGAGACAACGGCGATGTTCGCGGAGTAAAATACAAAAGAATTAAGACAAAAGTAACAGAGCCCTACCTTCCTAAACGATTTCTTCTAAACGAAGAGGGTTCTTTTAAAGTCGATCAAGTTTACTCTATCGTAGAAAAACTTCATCACATTACACAGCGACCAGTAAAGGACGTAAGCGTTGAGTCTATGGAAAGGTACAATCAGTTTGCTGAAATTTGCAAGCAACTAGAAACGCACTGCAGTGTTGTTCAAACCCTACAAAGAGAACCTTTGTTGGTTGCAGCATACAAGCAAGCAAAGGCAGACGAAAATAAACTAAAAACATTTGACATGTCAAGCCACAGAGAGCTTACATTTGTTGACTCTGAAGCTGCAGTCGTTGACCTTGGAGCTACTTTAAAAGAAACTCTTAGGGAAAGTCGAGGTAATTGATGTTAGTGCATGGACATACTTACGATGAAATTACATTGGTTCCAAGGTTAGGAAAGCTTGCTAGCAGCTCGGAAGCGGACACGTCTTTTGTTCTCTGGAAGAACAAATCGACTGGAGAAAAAATTGAACTTTCTATTCCGGTAGTTGCTGCTCCAATGGACAGCATTACAAACTTGAGCTTTTGCGAGCAATTGGCAGAACTTGGAATGCTTGGTATTTTATCCAGAAAGCATACCTTAGACTTGACAACACCGGTAAAAAGCCCTCTTATTGGAGCTTCTGTTACGCTTAAAAACTGGAGAACAGAAATACCAAGATTGCTTGATCTTGGAGTGAGAGTTATTTGTCTAGATACTGCACACTGCTACAGTGAGCCAATCGAAAAAGAGCTAGAGGAAATAGCTCATAGTTTTTGGTGGAACTGGGAAGAAGAAAGCTCTAACTTTTACCTAATGACAGGAAACGTAGCAGAAGGAGAAGCTTACCAAAATATGTGCCACAAAAGCGATGGCATTAGAGTTGGTGTTGGCGGTGGTGCTTGCTGCACGACAAGAGTTAAAACGGGGTTTGGAGTGCCTTCTGCAACAGCAGTGCAGACTTGTCAAAAGGCGCACAAGGATGTAGCTCACATTATAGCAGACGGTGGAATCAAACAAATTGGAGACATCGTAAAAGCGTACGCTTTGGGCGCAGACGTAGTAATGATTGGAACAATGTTTGCTTCTTGCAAAGAATCAGCTGCCCCTCAAGTAAAGAGTAAACCTGGATGGAAACTTCACTGGGGAATGGCCTCTTCTCACGCAAAGAAAGAGGCAGGACTTGATGAAAGTAGAAAAGTTGAAGGTGATGTTGGATATATTCAAATCAAATATACTCTAAAAGAATTTTACAATCAAATGGTTGACGGAATTCAGCGAGGTATTTCTTACGGAGGAGGAACAAAAGTTTCTGACTTGAAAAAAGTTAAAAAACTAGCTGTAAACTCTGCAGGAGTACTAGAAAGTCAAAGTAGGTTAAGTCACAAATAAAACCCAATAAAAAGGAGCTTGAATTGGAATTTGAGTTTGAAAAAATTTATATTGATAAAAACGTTTACTCAAATAAAGTTTGGACGGAGCGAGCAAACAAAGTTAAAAAAAGATTTAACAAAGCTGCTGTCAAGACTGTAGACTCTCACTGGAAAATACCAGAACTTTATAACTTTGATCCTTCTAAATGGATTGAAGCAAAAAGAAAAGTTTTAGTTCTTGGCATCAAGAAAGGCATGCAAATGCAGTGCTCTGGCAGATCAACCGACTTCATACCTCCCTCTCACGCTAATGGCTGTCTTTCTTCTTGTATGTATTGCTATACTGCAAGGAGAAAGGGCGGCTCAAACCCTCTTACTTTATTTTTAAACGTAGAAGACATTGCCGATTCAATAGAAAAGCACTCTAACAAATTGGGTCCTAAAACTCCAAATCAATGTGATCCAAAGTATTGGACTTATGACATAGGCAACAACAATGACTGCTCTATAGATCTTGAGCTGAGCAATACTATTCCTTACTTGATAGAAAGAGCTAAGCAAACAAAAATGGCAAAGCTTTCTTTTGCAACAAAAACTGTAAACAAAAAATGGGAAGAAATAGATCCAGGAGATAGAGTCAGGATTAGATACTCACTAATGCCTGAGTCTTTAGCAAGACAGATTGACATAAGAACAAGCAGAATTGATGAGCGAATCAACCACATAAATACACTGGTTGACTGTGGCTACGAAGTTCACATTAATTTTTCTCCAGTAGTTGTTACTCCAAACAGCAAGGTCATTTGGAATGACTTGCTTAAAAAAATAGACAAAACACTTTCTTCAAAAGCGAAACAACAGCTAAAGTGTGAAGTTATATTTTTAACTCACTCAGAAAAATTACACAACTTAAACAAAGGCTGGAACCCAAAAGGTGAAAGTTTAATATGGAGCCCAGAAAGACAGCAAACAAAATTCAACAAACCTGATGTTCTTTGTTATAAGTATGATTTAAAAAAACAATATGTAGAAGCTTTTAAAAGAATGATACATAGAGAAATTCCCTACTGTGGAATAAGATATATATTTTAAAGGAAGGTAAATTTTGTCACAGAAAAAAATTACTATTAGTGCAGAATACACAGAAACAAAACAAAAAAAGCAATTTGAACCAGTAAGAATTGGAATCACCTTGACGCAAGACGTTTTGATTACTACGGGTTCTGACCTAGACCGTGAAATCAAAAAAATATTCAACAAAGCCAAGGGCCAAGTAAAAAATTTAATTTCAGTGGAGCTTGCTTCTGATGACTAAAATTATATTTGCACTTGATGTAGAAACGGGCGGCATCGACCCAAAAGCGAATACTTTGCATTCTATTGGTATAGAAGTTTTAAATGAAGATTTAGAAACACTAGAGCGAAAAGAAATACTAGTGCTGGACCCAGTGGAGGGAATGTGTTTAAACCAAGGTTGGGTGACGCATCCGGCATTTAAAAATGCGATAGACTTGGACCTTTTGAAAGAAAAAGGAGTTTCTTTGGCGCAGGCTAGAGTTGAATTTCACAAACTTGTAGAGAAACATCTTGGCCTAAAAACCAGGTGGGAAAAAGCTTGGAAAGAAAAAGTTGTTCTACTTGGGCACAATGTAGGAACTTTTGATGTTAACTTTTTAGAACACATGTACACACAAGGAACAAAGCCTGTAGATTACAGGTACAGGCCTTGGTACAGAAGGTTTATAGACACATTTGCAGTCGGCACTTCTTTGGTAGATGCTGGACTAATTCCACCTTGCCCTAGAGGTCAGGTGGACAGCGACTATCTTTTTGAACACTTTGAAATTGAAGTCCCAGATGGGTACAGGCACAGAGCCATTGGAGACGCTGTTGCAACTGCAGAGCTCTACAGAAAAATGGTAGCCCTTTTAAGAAAGGGTAGCGGCGCTAAAAAATCAAATAAAAAAGTTGTAACAAAGTACAAGATTGTAAAAAATACAAAAGAAGCTTGCGCTTAAAAACTTAAAGGAAAAAACATGGAAATGGATAAGAAATACAAAAAACTACTAGAAAAAGCTCCAGCAGAAGTTTTAGTAGTTGCGGAAAAACTTTTTGAAAACGCTGTAAAGCACGAAAAAATGGTAGCTGAAGAGTGGAATGAACCAATGAGTGATCGCATTTACCGTTTTTACATTGACGAAAAAGAGGGTAACTGGACTATCGGTGACGGGCTTGACAGGATAGGTTATTTATTTTTTGAAAACAACACATGGTTTTATCAAGCATGTTATGGGGAGTTGAAAAAACTCAAACACGGGTTTGAAGAAGCTCTTGGAATGGCGTCTATCTTTTTTGTTGACGCTTAGAGTGAGAAAATGAAAAAACCTCGAATACTTGTAGCTTGTGAAGAAAGCCAAGCTGTAACAATAGAATTAAGAAAACTTGGAATAGAAGCATTTAGTTGCGACATTTTAGAGTGCAGTGGAGGTCACCCAGAGTGGCACCTCAAAGGTGATGTAAAAGAGTTTTTAGAAAAGGAAAAGTGGGATGCTATTTTTGCATTCCCGCCTTGCACTTATCTTACGGTTTCTGGAAATAGATGGTTTTATCACCCAGACGATAAACACCTGCCAGTAGAAAATAGAAGACCTCACCCCAAACATCCTAATAGACAGCAAAAAAGAAAAGAAGCTATGGAGTTCTTTTTGTCTTTTATGGAAGCAGACTGTGAATTTGTAGCAATAGAAAATCCAGTCGGAGTTATGTCTACTAAATTTAGAAAGCCGGACCAAACAATTCAACCCTGGATGTTTGGCCACGGAGAAACTAAAAAAACATGCTTTTGGCTAAAAGGCTTACCCGTCCTAAAGCCAACAGATATAGTAGATGGCAGAGAGCAACGCATATGGAAACTACCTCCATCAAAAGATAGAGCCAAACTGCGAAGTAAAACATACTTAGGAGTAGCAAAAGCGATGGCCGACCAGTGGGGTAGGTTTATTGTTGAAAAACTAAATAAGGAAAATTAAGTGAAAATGTTTGAAAAAAGTTACAAAGAGTTTTTTAAAAAAGAAGCTAACGATGAGTATACTGAATCGTTTTTAAACAAACAGTACCTGCAAGGCGTAGAAGAAATCAATAAAATGATTTTAGAAGATGAACCATGGTCATGGGAAATGGCGTCTTGGGCTGTTACTGGCGACCTAGAAGGAGAAGTCGAGTATGCTCCAGCGACTTCTATTGCGCTTGCAGAGTACTTTACAAAAAAACTTGAAGAACATGCTGACGAAAGTATCGAAGATCCAAAACGTATTTTAGTACAACTAACAAGTATAGATGAATATACTGCTTCCAAAGATCTTTACGACTACAAACTTACGGTTCTTGACGTTTTCTTGAAAGAAATTAAAGATTTTTTGACAAAACATTTTCAAGGTAGACTTGAAAACGTTGTAGAAAAGTTAATTCGAGAAATACACGAAGAAGAAGCTTGGAATGAAGACTACGTAAGATCGCTTCCATGGTATGAGCCTATCAAATAATTCATAAAATGGTATACAGAGCAAAAGTGAATGAAAATATATAAAAACATTTTAGACCTAGTGGTTCAAAAAGGGTTGCTTATAGAGTCGGACAAAGAGCGCACTGGAACTGGAACTATTAGTTATAGAAAAGGTGTTCATGCTTATTTTGAAATGGACAAACACTACCCTCTTGTAACTACAAAAACAGTTAATTGGCGACAGGTTGTTGCTGAGCTATTGTGGTTTTTAAGAGGTGATACCAATATTAAAAACCTTCAAAACATGGGCTGTCACATTTGGGACCCTTGGAAAAAACTCAACAGCGACGACTTGGGGCCTGTTTACGGTTACCAATGGAGAAGCTGGAATGGAAAGGTAGATCAATTAAAAAATGCCTTAGAACTATTAAAGGAAAGTCCTTTTAGCAGGAGAGCATTTGTTACTGCTTGGAACCCAGAGTACTTAGATACAATGGCATTGCCTCCATGCCATCATTCTATGCAGTTTTTGATAGAGCCTGACGGCGAAGGTAACCCAAGCAGACTTAACCTGCACTACATTATGAGGTCTAATGATTTATTTTTAGGAACTCCTTACAACATTGCAAGCTATGGATTGCTTTTAATACTGACAACAGTTCATTTAAAAAAATATTACCCAAGATTATCTTCAGGAACTTTGAGTTTCTATTTAGGAGATGCTCATATTTATCAAAATCACCTTGACCAAGTATTGACTCAGCTTAAAAGACCCGAAAGAACACCTCCAGAGATAAAGCTTAGCGAAAAACTAAGTGAGCTAGACTTAGTTAATATGAAAGTAAAAATAGAAAAAGAATCAGGCGTATTTGTAGAAGAAGATTTGGACTTAGAACACTTTGGAGTTTGGCTTAATAGCAAAAAAACATACAGGTGCTTTAAGAAAGAACTGGGCTACAAAGCCCAAGAATCAAGCGCATCTCCTTACTGGAGGGTTATGTTCACTTTGTCGAACTATAACCCTCACAAACCCCTAAAAGGAGCCGTTGCGGTATGACCTACATATCAAAAGGAGTAATGGTTGAAATAGTTGATGTAGAGTCAGACCTTTATAAGTGTCAAATGTATGTAGCAAAAATAGAAATAGATAGAAACAAAAACACTACCTATTATTTAGGTGGAAACAAAGGGTACTTAAATAAAAAAAGACCTACAGATTCTTTTCAAGGACCATTTACTAGAGATCAAATTAGCCCACTTTATTCTCAAAATAAAGTGTTAGAAAAATTAATAGAAAAAGCAAATGAAATTCAACTAGAATGGATAAACTTAAGGCTTTGGCTTGGAACCGAGAGCGGCTCTGTAGAGCTGTTTGGAAAAAACAAGACCATAGGAATAGAACATTTTAGTTTAAAAGAAGGAACTCTGCAAGATAATTTAATAAAGACTATTGAAAAAGTTCAACTAATAAACCCAAAAAGAAAAGGACCAAAACTTAACGAGTCCAAATAAGGAGTATTTAAAAATGAAAAAGTTTTTACTAGGAACAGGCTCAACAATGTTCTTAATTATGATAGCCCTTTCTATGATTGGGCCAATGCCAGCCTGGGTTGCCCCTCTTTTGTTTTTCTACGGAATGGTTGCCAACGCTTCTTTGCTTACAAAGATTAATATTATCGAAGACTTAGAGGAAGAACTGGAGTCTAGCGAAAAAGTAAACGAAAACCTTAACGAGCTTTTGGCGAAAGAAAAGAGAGAGCTAAAGTTTTCAAAAGAGAATTTTGAAAACAAAATGGAAAATGAAAAAATTAGACTGCACAACATGTTTCAAGACAAAGAAAGCGAAATCAATCTTTTAAAAATCGAACTAAATGTACTTTATGATGAAGTTGATAGGCTTTCTAAAATTATTTGGAACCAAAAACAAGAAATTGGAGTAGGGGCACTACTGGATCTCCAGCAAAAAGAAAAAGAAAAATTAATTTACTCTAGTGCAAACTTAGATTTAAAAAAAGGATACAAAGAACTAGAAGAAAAAACCAAGTTTTTTGGGGAACAAAACAAAAAGCTAATTTTAACAGTTAAAGAGCAAGACGAAAGGTTAAAAAAAATAATGAACATCATAGGGGTTTAAGATGAAGCTAAATCTTAGAACAACAAGAAAAGATACTTTAAAAACTGCAGCTCATATAGCAGTATTTTCCCTAACGTTATTTTTACCAGTTTTCTTTTTATTAGCATTGATTTAAAAAAAGGAGAAACAAATGAAAGAAAAAGCAGTCGAAGTAGGAAATTTTTACTCAGAAAAAGAAATTTATAAAGTAGAAGAGGTTCAAGGTACAGAGGCAGTTGTTACAAACACAAAAGGAGAGCAACTAGCAGTAAGTCTAGAGTACCTAAACAACTTAAGCGGGCCAAATGATTTTACAAAAACCCGTCATGTTACTCAAACACAAATTGAAGAAATTTTGTCTAACTCAAAAGGCGAACTGATTAAAGTTAATTTTAATAAAAAGCCGCAAGGAAAGAATATTGCAGCAGATCTTATGAGAGCTCTACGCGAAGCAAAGATTCACTCTAAACCTTGGAATGAAATTGACAAAATTGTCAAACGATCTGTTTCTGCAGAAGTAAAAGGAGACGAGCGAACACTTGTTGGCTACCCAACAAAAAACGGATCAGACAACGGTCGAGTTTTGGTTATTGACCTTGAGCTGCAAGAAGAAAACAAATTTAGGATGGTCGATACTCGTACTGTAAACTGGCTTATTGTAGACGGTGTCAAATATACGAGATCTGATGTATCCAATTAATTTAATTGTTGCAACTTTTAAGCAAAAGCTTGAAAACAAAACAGTAGAGCCAATTGCCATCAAGGACAAAATACCAATTAATGACAAATCAGACAAAGCTTTCTTTAAAGAAATTACCTCAAACTCCACGATGTTTGTCACATCAAAAACCCTCCAAGACATGCTTATCTATACAAACAAAGAAGGATTACTCTCTAGAAACAGATTTGTCAAATATTTTACTTTTAAAGGCACGGAAGTCAAAGGCTTTGAGGAGCACATGATTAGTGTAAATTCCAAGTACGAGGTTTTAAAGAGTATTTGGGATGCCGCCCAGCAAGGTAACGTCAGTGTAATTGGAGGATCGTCTTTGTATGATACAATTTTAGAAGATGACCGCTTGTTTTTTAAAACAAACGTTTTTAAAGTAGAGTTTGCACCTACTGAGCATGTTGATATTGCGACTTCCCAAAACGAACTAACAAGTCTAAGATATATTGACAGGCTAAACGAAAAAGCAAGCAACATCTTTAAAAAATATACAAGCAAAGAAGGCAACAACATAACCATTTATACTAGTTAAGAGGTTAACCTCATGACATCAAAAAAAGAAAAAGCAGACTTTGATAAGCCTGCTGCAGAAGAAAAAAAATTAGCCAAATTAGAGGCAAGAATTAAAGCTTTAGAAAAAGAAAATAAAGAACTAAAAGAGGAAAGTGCAAAGCTTTTAGCTCAAAAAGAAGAGTTACAAAATAAACTATTACTAGCTAATAAAGACTTAATGATTGCATTAAGTGGAGGTAGTTTTTAAATGTCTAAGCATGGCGAGGTTCACAATCTTGTATTTCTTGACGAAGAACAATACGAAATCTTAAACAAAGAGGGAAGGCTTTACATAGAAGAGCTCCCAGCCAATATTAGGAGAAGCCTAAACACTGGAAATAAATTGTTCGTTAGAAGGGAAGAAACAAACGAAACTCTCTTGGTGCAGGTAGCTGGCCCAACTATACAGCTGGTAGAGAATAAACTTACTAGCAAACTTGGTCGCGATTATGGAATCGGGACCAAGGATTTTGGCCAAGCATCTGCAGTTGAATCAATGTTAGACGAAAATATAGAAGTTACAACTGTTTTTGGCAAAGCTGGATGTGGGAAGACTTTCCTAGCAATGGCTATGGCTACTTTACTAAAAAGCACAAGTGAAAAATACAATAGAATTGTTTTGGTAAAGCCACTTGTGCAGGTTGGAAGTAGCAAAGTTATTGGAACTTTACCTGGAACGCTTGAAGAAAAGGTAGGTCCATACATGACCTCCTTTGAGCAAGCTGTAGAGTCTTTGCCAAAAAAACTAAAAAGAAACTACTATACATGGGAAGCAAAAGGACATATAGAGTTTTTTGCTTTAGAACATATGAGAGGTACGTCTTTTAAAGATACAATTATTATTGTTGATGAGGTTCAAAACATCTCATTGCAAGACTTTAAAACATTGTGTACACGCCTAGACAAAGGAAGTAAATTGTTTTTGGTTGGTGATGCCAGACAGTCAGACTTAAATAAAAAGTCTGACTTTGTTAGAGTTATCAATCATTCAATATTCAAAAACTACCCAAAAGCAACTGTGACTTATTTAGAAAACACCTACAGAACTGGTTTTGTAGATGTAGTAGAAACAATCTGTGAGGATTTAGAAAATCAAGATTGCTTAAGAGAAAAAGAACTACTTACCCCACTCTCATTGTCCTCACTGGACATGTTGGAGCAGGAAAGTCAACTTTATTAAATAAATTAAAAACAGAGAGCAAAAAGAAATGCCCTCAAACAAAAATAGGAACCGTTGATATAAGGGACTACTGGCACTCAAAGGAATGCGAGGCCGGTAGTCCCTTTAAATGGTTCAGAGAAAAGATACATGACGGCTTCTACGAATATGATATAATATGCGTAGAACTAATAGGGCAAGAAGACTTTTTCCAGCCTATGATTAAGGCTATGAGAAATTCTTACTTTAAACTATTGGAAGTGGAAATAAAACAAAAAAGTTTAGAAAAAGCAAAAGAAATGGTAAAGAAAAGGGCACTTCAATGTGAGTCCAAAAACCCCCACCTTCGAGGCTTTTTTGTAGACAAAGAAGTTTCAGACCTCCACAAAACATTTTATACAATTAAAAACGAAAAAGCAAACCGCTACAGTTCGGATGATCCGAATATCTGTAATATTTTATTAAAAGAAATAGGAGATGAATTTTATCATGGCAAAAATTAGCAACCTCTACCCAATTGAAGGACACCAGTACAGAAAAGCAAGCCTATCCATTGAAGTGGCCCCTGGCGTAATTGTTCCAAACTTTACTTTTATGCATGGCGCAAAGGGTTACTGGCTGGCAAAACCACAAACAAGTTACATGAAGAATGGCGAAAAAATCTACAAAGACGCGATCCTTCTAACTAAGGACGCTCACGCAGAGCTAACAAAGCTAGCAAAAGACAAATACTTTGAGGTTACTCAGAGCCAAGGTGGAACTCCAAGTGTCGACGAAGGTAGCTCTGATCCAGTCGATTCTGAATGGTAACACAGACTGAAAAAAACACAGATTATTATGCAATTCCAGTAATCGGTCCTGCCGTCACAAATTACAAAAGCACAAAAATAGGCTATTTAACTGGATGCTTTGTTGGCCTTCACAAAGGTCACAAAGCATTTTTAAAAGAGGCTAGTCAGCTAAAACACTTAAACAAGCTTATTGTGTTTATGGATTCAGACGACCATGTAATTGACAAATGGGATAAAAAAAGCTTAGACATTAGGCTTGACCCTAGACTAAAAAAGAGATTTTTTGACGTATGGGATTACTTGGCGCAGCTCGAACGAGAAGAAAGAAAAACTAGACCTGACTTTACTATTAGACTTGTACACCCTTACAGGGGAACGACAACGTCAGAAAGTTTTTTTGTAACTCTACAGGACACTATATATATGTTTTGTAACTTTGAATTTATTATGATAGAAGATTATAAAAATGTAAAAAAATGGCAAGACAAATATATAGACAAAAAGATGGCAAATGCTACTTATCTAAAAACAGTAAAAGATAAAAGTGGAAAAAAAATATCATCAAAAAAGGTAACAGATGTTTAAAACAAGAGTAAGAGTATGCGATGCAAGCGAAGAAGTTATAAACAGTGTAATCGAAAAAGAAGAAAAAGACAACTGGCTTGTTGCGGAAGTAGGAACCCCTTTTGAACACTACGGAAGTGCTGGCAGGTTAGTCTTAATAAAATTCTCAAAAGATGCAATGAGCGAGGGCTTAGGAAAAATTGAAGAAATGTTTGCAGAGTTTGATTGATGCAGCTTTTTCTGACAGTACAAAAAAAGATGTTTGTGTTGTTGGAGAAAACTGTACAGATGTATACAGATACGTAACGCCAAAAAAGATTTCCCCAGAAGGGCCTCATATGGCGGTTGAAATTTTGGACGAAGTTCACTTTTTGGGAATGGCCGCAAACGTGCTAAACACTATTGAGGGCCTGTCAAAACTAAACAAAGATCCAAACAATTTGTTTGTTTCAAATTCAACAGTAATTCCTTTTATCAGAACAAGGTATGTTGATAAAAAAAGTGGGGTTCATTTATTGAGAACAGACGAAGACCCTTACGTCACATCTTTGTCTGACAGGTTTGAAGAAAAACTAGAAGATGAAATTCAAAGTGTTTTAAAAAATTGTGAATATGTAATTATTTCAGACTACAACAAAGGACTAATAGACGATAAGTCTTTGGCGGTTTTAATTAATGTAGCTACAAAAAAAGGAATAAATACATATATAGATTCAAGAAAAAAGAATATTTTAGAGCTGTTGGGCAAAGTAAAAGAAACTCCAAACTTTGCAAAGCATGTATTTGTAAAGCTCAACGAAGAAGAGTATTTAAATCAGACGCAAGACCTAAAAGAAGTTAATCTTATAATTACTTTAGGAAAGAGAGGTTGTAAAATACGACCCGGAAACACAGAAGAATTTCAATATGTTGACTCTAAATTTCAAGTAGTACCACAAGATATCAATGGTGCTGGTGATACGTTTTTGGCTTGCTTTGCTTACTTTAAAGAAAGACTTCCCTCCCTTGAGGCAGAGGAAGATTACTTAAACTTAGCATTGCTGGGAGCTTCACTTGGAGTACAAAAAGAAGGAACCTCTTCTGTAGAAATAGAGGATTTTGAAAAATATTTTAAAGAGACAGAATAAACTACATTGTCAAAAGAAAATCAATTAAGCTGGCTGAATAGGGAGTGGGCAAATATTTATGAAGTACAGAATAAGCCTATCCCAACAGTTCACCGCCCATCTTTTCACAAAAAAGGATGGGGCTGGGAAGATTGGATTGTAAACAATACAAAGTTTTGCGGTAAAATTTTACACTTCAACAAAGACAAACAGTGTTCTTGGCACTATCATGAAAGAAAAGCAGAAACCTTTCATGTATTAGAAGGACGATTTGAAGTAACAATAGGTTGGAGTAAAAACATTGAGGATGCAAAAGTTTTAGTTTTAAATCCAGGAGAAAGCATAGACATTCCTGTTGGACTAAACCACAGGATGAAAGGATTGGAAAATGTAAATAAATTACTAGAAGTGTCAACACAACACTTTGAAACAGATAGTTATAGAATTGAAAGAGGCGATTAGAAAATTTAATGGATTACAGTGATATTTACTTAAAAGACGAATTAACTTTATACAAAAACAACATGTGCGTCTTTAATTATGTAGATAACTTTAAGTCAACAAGACCAGATGCAGTTTTTATTACAATGAATTCCGGAACAAAACTACCAAAAGGACAAGGTAGAGGTTATTCCTATAAAAACCCAGACACAACAATCAAATGGTCTTTGAATGTTGCAGAAATGGGAGAAGTAATAGGGTTTTTGTTAAAACCTACAGAAGAATTAAAATTACTTCATGATGGAAAAAAGTCAAACAACGCTCAAGACGGTGTTAAAAATCTTTACCTAAAATTCAATAAACCAGTAGATGGTAGAAGCGCCTCAATTCAGCTAACTTTAACGCAAAAACAAGGCAAAGAAAGATTAAACATAAACCTTACAAAAGGAGATACTATTGTTTTAAGATTATTTTTAGAGGAAGCTATTAAAAGATGTTTATACCAAAGGGACAAAATGCCACGTTTGCTGCACTCTATGAAAAAACAAAACTACTAAGCACCAAATATAGTCATTTTTTTCAGTTTTTGAAAAAAATTGCAGAATACAAAATCAAAAGTCACGGTGTTTTAGTAAGACCATTAATTGCCATCAAATTCTTTGAGTACAAAGGTAATTACTACACTGGCTTTTTTCATAAAAACACATTAATTTCTACAACCGTAGCAAACAAAGAAAAGTCTTATGCCTCTCTTACCGCCAACATAACTAGAGCCGCAGAAATGATGGATATTGGTTATGAAATGGGAAGTATAGAAATTCATTTTGACTTAAAAATTTTTATGAAAATAAAAGACTGGTACAAAGCAGAATTAAAAGATTGGTTGATTGATGGAATAGATCCTACAGTTTTAAACATAGACACAGAAACAAAAGTTGAAATTGTAGAAGCAGCAAGAGTATAAACATTCTACAGAGGAAAAAGAAAATTAAAAAGGTAATCGTCTTTGTCGATGTAATAAACGATCAAAATAAAAGAAAAGAAAGAAGAAGTAAGATAGCAAAGCTAGTAAACGCAAAAAACCACAACATACACCTTTACAACACTTTCTACGGAAACGATAATGACATTGATTCTAGCTTAGAAGAAAAGGTTTTGTGCTACTGCCTTGGAGATGTAAACGTTCCAACTAGAAATTCTTGGGATTCGACAGTTGTTGGCAGGGGTCCGTCTTTTGACCAATTGAAAGACAGAGACTCTAGGCTTCAGTTGCAAAAAACTTTTGAGGTTGGTCAGCTAGATCCATTTACAGCCCATATGGTGGGCCGTAAAGTAGAGCAGCCAAAGATCAACACTCAAAAAGAGTCAATGTTAAGGCCAGTCCCAAACTTTGATTTAGGAAAAGTCGAAGAACCATTTTCAAAGCCCAGCCTTGAACTACCAGAAACTATAATACTAGAAGCCAACGAAGCTAAAATTGACAATATGATTTACGCTTTGCAAGTGATGAAAAAAGCAAAAACATTCATTCAGTTGAGCGGCACTGATATTTGTATTGGCAATGATAGA
>Ga0255768_10003211_pt1 | contig 16293 bp, 24 predicted proteins | sample 071ome_33_FD_179983 | JGI IMG/M metagenome (GOLD analysis project Ga0255768, IMG submission 179983) | Coastal salt marsh microbial communities from the Groves Creek Marsh, Skidaway Island, Georgia - 071412AT metaG (version 2) | ecosystem: Environmental > Aquatic > Marine > Intertidal zone >...
AGCAGTTGTTCCTGTATTACAGGCTAATATTCAGGAGCATGTTGTAATGAAATATAAAGAACAGGTTGAAGGTGTTGCTATGACGATGAAAGATCAAGTACCACAAGGTCAACCTATCACACCTGATATGATTGAGTTTGCTATGGCGCAAGCTGCACAACAAGTTCTTCAAGCTAATAATCCACAGATGATGAAGCCAACACCAGAGCAACAGCTTGTTGAAATTGAAAATATGAAGTTGCAAGTTGAAAGAGATAAGCTACAAGCTCAGATGGCTAAAGATGCTGCTACTGCTGCTCTTAAAAATAGAGAACTGGATATTGACGAAAACGAAATCGTTATTAAATATATTAAAGAAGGTAATGAGAAGCAGCAAGATACAGCTATAGAGTTACAGAAGAGTCAAGCAGAACAGGCTACTAAAGCTATTGAAACTTTACTTAAAGGAGCTTTGGAAGAACAAAAGCTAGAAGATAACAATACTTATAAAGCCGCTGAACTTCTTACTAGATTGGCTGGAAATAAAATGTCTTCAGATACTAAGATTGAATCTGAAAGCATGAAAACGATTACAAATCTTATAAAGGAACTAAAAAATGACAAAGCTAATTGATAAGATTAAATCCTCTAGTAAAAAATATATGTTTAAATTTAAAACAGTTGTAGGGTGTGGCTCCTGTAGCTGTCTACCAGAAGGGCATCAAACTCCTTGTGGTATTTGGAAAAAAGTATTAATTGTAGGTGCAGCATCATTTATTATTGGGGCAGTATTTATCTAAATGAATTTATGGGATGAAATTGTTGAGTCATACGAAAAAGAAATGGCTTCAGTACAAAATAACTTAGTAGAAGGAGCAGCTTCCGACTACGCAACATATAAAGAATTAGTAGGGTTCCATTCTGGAATTTCATGGGCAAGAAACAATATTCTTTCAATTGTAAAAAAACGATACTATGATAATGAGGAGAATTAACCATGCAAGTTCAAGCTTTAAGTAAAGCTATTCAGAATGATCAATGGATTACGGGATTTGAAGAAGATATTCCTGATCCAGATATTCTACCAGATATTCCAGGCTATCATGTTTTAGTCAGACCAATCTCAGTTAAAAGTCAAACTAAGGGTGGTATTTTTTTACCAGACTCGACAAAAGATGATATTGCTTATCTTACAACTGTAGGAAAAGTTTTAAAAGTTGGTGATCTCGCATATAAAGATACAAATAAATTTGCAGATATTCCTTGGTGTGCAGAAGGTAATTATGTATGCTATGGTAAAAATGCAGGTATTAAGCTTCATTATAAAGGAGTTAAACTAATTCTTTTATATGATGACCAAATTATTATGCGAGTTGAAAATCCAAAAGATTTAGATCCAACTTTTAATTTATCTAACTAGTGTAGTTGCATTAGTTAAAATTATATTGTATAATAAATTATTCGTAACCGCCTGTGTCGAAACAGCGTATAAAGGAAAATTAAATGAGTGATGAAAATTCGGAATGGAGTGACGTTACAATTCCAGAGAAGGTTGATTTTGAAGTTGAAGATGATTCTAATGAAAAGGAGGTGATCGAACAATCTACTGAAATTGAAACAGCAGAGGAGATCGAACAACCTAAAAAAGAATTAGAAGAAGCAAAGAAAGAACCTATTAAAGAGCTTGACGGTATTGAAACGTCAGGTGCTCAAAAAAGAATTAGAAATCTTGTTAGACAACGAAAGGAAAGAGACGAGCGTATTCAAGCTCTCCTACAAGAAAAAACAGATTTAGAAAAAAATCTAAGAAATATGGAGAGAACGTATGTTGATACTCAAAAGGCTAATTCATCAGTTTCTCAAAAACAATTAGAAGAACAGATGGCACTAGCCAAAAATGATTATATTGAAGCTTATAATTCTGGTGATCCAGAGAGAACTCTAGCAGCTTTGGATGTACTTCAAAGGGCATCAAATAATATTAATGATCTACAAAGACATCAATATGCACTAGAGGATTATGAAAAACAACATGCAGCCCAAGAAGAACAACAAGTACAACAACAAGCTCCTCAACAACCTGATGCGTTAGCGGTTGATTGGGTAGAAAATAATGAATGGTTCGGTAAGGATTCAGTTATGACTGCAGCAGCTTATGCAATTGATGCAGATCTAAAACAAACAGGTTATGATCCTAAAGAACAAGATTTTTATGACGAGATTGATCGTAGACTACGGAATGAATTTCCACATAAGTTTAATCAAGAAGAGAGTGTTGAAGCTAGCACAACTCGACAACCCTCTCAGGTGGTGGCGGGAACATCACGCAGTCCCACCAGTTCTAATAAAAAGATAAAGCTATCTCAAGAAGATGTGAGACTAGCTCAGAAATGGAACATACCACTTGAGGTATATGCTGCTGAGAAACTAAAAGTTGATAAATCAGACAGTGAATATACAGATATAACATTTAAGCGTGGAGTATAGTAAAATGGATACACGGAAAGAAATTAAAGAACGTAGCATTGATACAAGAGAACATAATTCTAGAGAAGAAACCGAATGGACCTATGAAGAGCCTAATGCTCTAGAGATTCCTGAGAGCGTATATAGACGCTTTGAAAATGAGGGAATGGGTCTAAGATGGATTCGCATTACATTACGCAACCAAGATGATTACCAGAATGTTGGTAAGAAACAAGCAGAAGGTTGGACTTTTGTAGACCCTGAAGAAGTTCCTGAATTATCTATGTCCTCTATCGTTCAAGAGGAAGGGCGGTATGCTGGTACAGTCTGTCGTGGAGACTTAGCTTTGGCTAAAATGCCCCTTGGCAAGCTTGCTGCTCGTAAACGGTATTATGAGAATAAGAGTAGAGAACTAATGGATGCAGTGAATGCTCAATTAGAAAGAAATTCAGATTCTCGTATGCCTATCACAAATAATAATCGTTCGACTGTTACTAAAGGAAGACGACCTAGTTTTCAAGAATAATAACAGGGAACGGTGCAACTAGGAAAGGAGAGACAATATGTCTACCACTAAAAACCTTCGTGGCTTCCTTCCTGCTCGTAAACGTGGTTCAGGTACTAACTCCACTGGCGTAGACGAACTACCTATCGCTTCTGGGGATGCAAGAAACATCTTCACAGGTGACTTGGTAAAGACCAGCCTTGGTAATATTGAACCCGTTTCGGCGGATGCTGACTATGCAGTTGGTGTTTTTCAGGGAGTCTATTATGAAGAAAACGGTGAGCCAAAATTCAAGCAATATTGGCCAGCCAATACCAGTGCTTCTAATATTAAAGCAATGGTAGATACTAACCCTGCCTCAACTTATTTCATCCAAGCGGATGCTTCGCTCAGTGCAGGTGATATCAACCAGTTGAACTTCGGCTTGACTCTAGGCGCAGGGAGCACCTTTACAGGTGAATCTGGGTTTGGTATTAAAGCTTCAACTCGTAACACCACTATTCTTCCAGTAAGACCTATTGGTGTTGAGGACGTTCCGGGTAATGATATTGCTGTTTCTGCTGAAAGAGCATTCCCTGTCGTTGAAGTTCGTATTGTTAAACATGTAGACGCTGTTCTGTCTGCACCATCTGGTATTTAAGGGAGGTTAAATTATGGCTATTAATAGAGCTAGTATTAGCAAACAACTGCTTCCCGGTCTAAATGCTATTTTTGGTTTGGAATACGGGGAAGTTGAGAATGAGCATGTTCCGCTGTTTGAAATTGAAAATTCAGACCGGGCATTTGAAGAAGAAGTTCTGTTCACAGGCTTCGGTAATGCTCCAGTAAAAGCAGAAGGTGCTGCTGTTACTTATGACGAAGCTAGCGAAAGCTATGTTGCTCGTTATACTAACGAAACAATTGCACTTGCTTTTGCTGTTACCGAAGAAGCTATGGAAGATAATCTGTATGATACTTTTGCCAAGCTTCGGGCTAAAGCCCTTGCAAGAGCAATGGGCAACACCAAGCAGGTAAAAGCTGCAGATGTTTTCAACAATGGTTTTAATGCTGCCTATGCAGGTGGTGATGGGCAACCACTTTTTAGTGCTTCTCATCCAACTGTAAACGGCACACAGTCGAACCTACTTACTGCGGCAGACCTTTCGTTTGCCTCACTTGAGACTGCCCTTACGACCATTCAGAAGATCAAGGATGATCGTGGCATTCTCGTTGGCGGTAGTGCAGAATCACTTCATGTTGCTCCCGATAACTGGGCAACATCAAACGCACTGTTGAACTCCACTCTTATTCCTGCTTCTGGTACAGTTTCCACTCTTGGTGGATCACAAGCTGCTACCAACCCTGCAGGTTGGAATGACGTAAACTCAATTCAGAGCATGTCTATGCTTCCAAAGGGTGTGTTTATCAACCGTCGATTCACTGATGCAGACGCTTTCTTCGTTAAGACAAATGTTCCTAACGGTACAAAGATGTTTGTTCGTGCGCCACTGCAGACCAAGATGGAGCCTGACTTCGATACGGGCAACCTTCGCTTTAAGGCTAGAGAGCGTTATAGCTTTGGTTTCTCCGATTGGAGAGGTTTCTTTGGTAATCAGGGTAACTAAAATTAAGAGAAGGGGAGAGAGAAATCTCTCCTCTTACTCTGATTGGAGAATCATATGTCAAATGTTAGATTAGCCCAAGTTACGGGGGGTGCTGGAGGCAACGGTATTTTTGTCGATGCAGTAACAAGTGTTACGATTGCAGATACCAGAGTGCAAGTTTACGCTTTTTCAGTAACGGTTGCATCTGAATTAGTGGTTGGTGATCAAAATGGAACTAGAATTAAACATGCTGCACTAACAGCAAACACTATGGACAATGTATATCTTAATGATGTTGGTGTAAAATGTAGTGGCAAAGTTTCACTGTCTGGCTCTAGCGATGGTGGAAAATTCTATATTTACTATGGATAAAGCTTATGGTTGACTATACCTACCTTGTAAACGATATTATTAATACAGCAGAAAATAAAGGCACAGAGTTTGTAAATCAAATTCCTAAATTTGTAAACAAAGCTGAAAATAGATTAATTAAAGAACTGGATGATATTGGTTTAAATACCACTGTTTCTATTACTTGTGTCGTTAGCAATCAAACTGTTTCTGTTGCAGAAGATACAAGAATTATTAGGCATGTCAACCTAAGAGCTAGTGGAAGCAAAATTAATTTACTTCAAAGAACTGAAGAGTTTCTTAATGACTATTGGCCTTATGCTGATACCTCAACTGGAGTTCCTAAGTATTACTCAGTTGCTAATAACTCTTCTATATATTTAGCACCTACTCCTACTTCAGCATATCAAGGTGAAGTTGTTTATGTTGCAAGACCAACTACTTTAACATCTGCTACACCTAATAATTATTTTACTGACTTTTGTTACGATGCTTTATTTTATGCTTCGATGATTGAAGCATTTTTGTATATGAAAGATACAACATTTAGTGCTGTGTTCACAAATGAATATAAAGGTGCTATAGAAGGATTACGAAATCAGGCGAGAAGAAATCGTCAAGATAATATGCAAAATAATGCTAGTCCTGCAGGATCAGCAAATACTTTAGTTCAGGGATCACAGTAAGGAGAATCACTATGAAAATTATTAACAATAAAATTTATTCAGACGATAAAAAAGGTTTTGATCGTTATAAAGAAGAAAGAATGGAATGCACAGGTAGACCCACAGGTAATGGTTATGGTGCGGCTAGAAAAGGTCCAGCCGTAAACAGAACTTCCATTGATCTTAGCAAAGTTGTTATTGATAATAAAGAATACGATTATTCTGTTTAAGTTTTATGTCTGAACTAAAAGTTATTAAATTACATTCTTTAAGTGTATATAAATTTTTTAAAATATTAGAATATCCAGAATGGTATAAATTTTTATTATCTGTTTTAGGTAGGCAGCCATCTGAGCCTATTGATAGAACAGGAACTTTAAAAAACTTTTATAAGATTGATCCTAAGTATCAACTAAAAATGCCAACGGAGATAGAAGAAGTAGACTTAATTAACTGTATTGAAAATAAAATTAATACAATTAATTCTTTATCTGACAATAAATATATTGACGTTTTTCTTTCAGGTGGTTTTGATTCTGCAACAATGTACGCAGGGTTTTTACAAAATTGTGATAAAAATAAAATTAGAGCAGTATTTACTTTTGATGAGGACACAAACAATAGAAAAGCATTAAATCAATTTAATCCTGCTCTGTATAAATTTATAATTGATAACGGTTATAATTACAGATTAATTAACAACACCGATCTTCACCCAGAAGATTCTGTGTCAATTATAGGACACCCCGGTAATACATTATCAAATGGTACGGTTCATGATATTTATTATTATCATGGTTTAAAAACAGTTAAATGGCCTGACATTTTAAATGGATTATATAAAGATAAATCTTGGCAAGAACTAATAAAAGATATTGCAGACAATATTCCATATTGTAACAGTGATACAGTTGTTGAGGAATTAAATAATTTTATTGAAGCAGCACCGATAAATATTAAAAATAACCCATTAAAAATTTTATGGTGGATTAAATTTAATTTTGCATACACAGACAAAGTTATTGGGCCTTGGTATTTAATGAAGGACATTTCAGTTGATAGAGCAGATAATGTTTTTTCTTTTTACCATAGCGATGAATTTCAAAAGTATATGATGTATACCTGTTTAGAACAAGGAAAATATATTAGTCCAGAACATGGTCGTAATTCCGAAATGATTAATTATATGTTATCTTTTTACAAAGATCAATCTCTTATTGACTATTCTAATCAGTTGCCCCACCAAAAAGGTGAAGTTCATAAAAATCAAAATCGAGGAATTATTAGATTAAATAATGGCAAAGTTTTAGATAAGCAATCTTTTTTAGATAACTATAATCAAATTAAAGAAGTATTTTTTCAATAGGAGAATAAGATGCCAGTATCAAAAATTTTAAAGACTATTAAAAGAGGCAGAAAAAGCCGGAGGGGTCGTCCCTCTAATAAAGTTAAAGAGCTAATGGAATCAAGAAATATCTCTAGATCAGAAGCTGAAAAAATTGCAAAGACAGAGGCTGGCAAAAAACCTGTAAAGAAAAAAGCTGCAAAGAAAAAAGCTGCAGAGAAAAAATCAGAGCCAAAAAGAACTAGGTCTGAGCAAAGAGAATTAGATAAACTTATTAGGCAGCAAGAAAGAGAAATGCGAGGATCAGGTGCAAATGAAACTGCTAGAGCAGGTGCTACGCAAGAAGAAAGACTTTCTATTAATGCTCCAGCTAGATCAAAGGAAAGACCTCCTGAAAGAAAAGATTTATCACCTGCACAGCTTAGACGTTTGATAACATCAGGATTGGCTGGTGTAGGTAAAAAAGGACAGGTCACTGATAAAGGAACATATTCATCTGGTGCTAATGTAGCTGGTAGAATGATGCGAGGAGACGTTGGTGGAGATGTTGATATGAAAGCACTAGAAAATGAGCTAAGAACTCTTGGCGGTTTTGAAGGGCTTAAAAGCGGTGGCAAGGTAGGTAAACCTAGAGGCTGTGGACAAGCTCAACGTGGTTATGGTAAGGCTATGATGGGTGGTGGTAAGATTAAAACCAAGAGTAGTTATTAAAACTAAGGTAAGATTTAATAATGCCATTAAAAAAAGGTTCAAGCCGAAAGACAATTAGTGCAAACATTCGTAAGCTAAAAAAAGAAAAATATCCTCAAAAGCAAGCGGTAGCTATTGCACTTAGTCAAGCAAAAAAGCGTAAGAGAAAAAGAAAAAGTAGCTAAACTCTGTCTAAGTAGATGAAAAGTTGGTTAACATTGATGCAGTAAGAAAATCTTAAAGGAGATTTAAAATGGTTAAAAGTTTAATAAAGGCTGCAATAAAATCAAAAAAGAAACGTAAGCCTAGACCGGCAGCAGCAGGGGGTGGAAAAAGACCTCCCGATAATGGTGAAAAAGGAATCCCTGGAGGACCTTTGTTTAATCAACAAGGTGTTTCTAAAAAGGGTAAGTCTAGAAGGGGAGAAGACTCTGATGTGCTTGCAGGAGATAACCCAACTAGAAGAAAAGCAGAAAAAGCTGAAAAAAAGGATATGACTGATCTAGAACAACCTGCAGGTATTTTACCAGATGATGGAGATGCTGGAATTCCAAGGGGAAAAAAGGCAGCTTTTAAAGCAAGTGAATTTGATAAAGCTTTAAAAAGGAAAGAAAAAGAATTAGAAAGTGTATCTTCTCGTATGAAAGAAGAATCTTCAAAAAAGTTAACTGTAGAGTCTGCTAACAAGATGATAAAATTAGCTAGAGAAAAAACAGACCTTAAAAATGCTATTGCAGATATGAAAAAAAGAGGTGGTCCTAGAGCCGAGAAGGCTAAAGGAGGTAGCGTAGGAAAAACATTAAAACCAGTTCCTAAAGATAACGTAGGTCTTGGTAAACTTCCAACACCTGTTCGTAATAAAATAGGATATATGAAAAAAGGTGGTAAGGTTAGTAAGCCTCTAGGTTGTGGAACTGCACAAAGAGGTTTTGGTAGAGGACCATACAAGCAACGGGGAATGTAAAGTGGGAAAACTTTGTCCAAAAGGAAAAGCAGCAGCAAAAAGAAAGTTTGATGTTTATCCATCAGCATATGCTAATATGTATGCATCTGCTGTTTGTAGTGGCAAAGTAAAACCTGGTAGTAAGAAAAAGAAAGTTGTTAAGAAGAAAACTGGAGGTGGATTACGCAAATGGGTAGATGAGAAGTGGGTTGATATTGGCGCACCAAAGAAAAACGGTAAGTATCAGCCATGTGGTAGAAAGTCAACTAAGGGTACAAAACGTAAGTATCCTAAGTGTGTTCCCCTCGCAAAAGCACAACGTATGACAGAATCTCAGAAAAAATCTGCTGTTAAAAGAAAAAGAGCCAAGCCTCAAGGAGTAGGTGGTAAGCCTACAATGGTTAAAACATTTAAATCAAAGGGTGGTCAAATTAAACCCAGAGGCTGTGGAGTAGCTCAAAGAGGTTTTGGCAGAGCTATGAAAGGTAAATAGGTTATATCATGGCAGTAAAAAGAAAACGTAAAGGAACAGGCATGAAAGGAATGACCATTGGTGGTGGTCATAAACGTCCTACCAAAGCTGGTGCCGGTATGACTAAAAAGGGAGTAGCTAAATATCGTAGGCAAAATCCCGGTAGTAAACTTCAAACTGCTGTAACAGAATCTAAACCTACTGGTAAAAGAGCAGCAAGACGTAAAAGTTATTGTGCTAGATCAGCAGGACAAATGAAAAAGTTTCCTAAAGCTGCTAAGAATCCTAACTCAAGACTTAGACAAGCTAGAAAAAGATGGAAGTGTTAGATGGCTAAAGGCATGGCACATTTTACTAAAGATGGTACACCCTATTATGGTGAAGTTCATAAAATGCCAGATGGGTCAATACATAGTGGAAAGACACATACTAAAACATCCAAGAAGGTAATGCACTTTAAAGATTTATCTACTACAGCTAAAAATAAAGCAGGTGACAAAATGGCAAAAGATACATATAAAGGAAGAAAGATGAAAAAAACTAAGTATATGTCTAAGGGTGGTGTTGTTCGTCAAAGATATGCAATGGCATCTAGTAAAAAGAAAAAGTAATGGCTATTGGTAGATCAAACATACCACAACAGATTACCAAACCTCCTCAAAAGAAAAAGCGTAAAAAGAAAGTTACATCTTATAAACGCAAAAAAGGATAAATTAAATGGCGACTAGTGGAACATTTACATTTAATTTAGATATAGACGAAGTTATTCAAGAAGCAATGGAAATGATCGGAGGAGAACAAACTCTAGGTCATGAACCAGCCTCCGCTCGTCGTTCTTTAAATCTAATGTTAAAAGATTGGCAGAATAGAGAAATTTTATTATGGACAACAGAAACATCTGTTATATCTCTTTCTACAAGTACTACTTCATATCCTCTTAGTGATTCAACTATTGATACCTTGCAAGTTATTTTAAATAGAGATAATACTGATCTACCGTTAGATCGTATTTCTTATGAAGAATATTTACAAGTTCCTCGTAAAGGACAGACAGGTAGACCTACTCAATATACTGTTAAAAGAAATAGAGACAATCCTACAATATTTCTTTGGCCTATTCCAGAAAATTCTACAGACAAATTAAAAGTAGAAAAAATTAGTGAACTTCAAGATATAAATAAATCAGCACTTCAGAATGCTGATATTTCTAAAAGATTTCTACCTTGTCTAACTGCTGGTCTAGCATATTACATGTCTATGAAAAGAGCAGGAGTTCCTGAAGGTAGAATTACAATGTTAAAACAAAATTATGAAGAGCTATTAGCAAGAGCTAACACTGAAGATAAAGAACGAGCTAGCATGTATATTAGACCAAGACTCGGATATATTTAATATAGAGTAGTATTATGGCAACAAATAAAAATGCTAAAGGACTTTGTGATACTTGTGGATTTGCATATCCTTTAAGAGTATTGCGTATGAATAGCTACGGAATGCTGGTTTGCCCTGAAGATTTTGAGGGAAACTTTGATTTAAAAAATCATCCACAAAATAGAACTCCTAATACAAGAGATGACGAAACCCTTCGTAATCCTAGACCTCCTCTTAATAATGATAGAAATGTTGCTTGGCAACTAGCTACAACTGAGTGGGAAAACGAAACAACTGAATGGAATATGGTTTAATGAGTAAACTTACTGGAAACTTAATTGCAAATACATATAAACAACTCCTGCAAGTTGGATCAAATAATACGGGTCTAACATCAACTGAACAAACTGTTCAGGATGGATCAGGAGAAAACTCTGCTTTAAAACTAAGTAAAAGTGCTGTAGATATTAATGGAACATTTAAACTTAATGGTGTTGCAATTACAACCAATGCATCAGCTATTAATGCAATTACCGATCTGACAGGTATTACAGGTCTTGTTGCAGTAAGTAGTGGAGATGTATACGGCAGGACACTTACTGCAGGTACAGGTATAACAATAGGTAATGGAGATGGTACTGAAGGCAATCCTACTATTGCTGTAAGTTTAGCTGACACAACAATTAATGTTGCTAAAGTTTCTGCATCTGCCGCTACATTTAATGACATTGTTAGTGCAGGATTCTTTGTAGGTGATGGTTCAGGTCTTGTCAATGTTCCTTCTGCTGAAGGTGGTACTGTTAAGTTTATTGAAGCAGGTACTGGTATTAAAATTACAGTTGATGGTGCAGTATCAAGTAATATTCCTGTAAGTGGTACAATACTTGTTTCTGCAGACCAAAACTTTGGTACAGTTTCAGTTAGTACTGCACTAGCAGTTACAGGATCAGCTTTATTTGATGTTGTATCTGCTACTTCATATTATGGTGATGGTTCAAATCTTACAGGTGTTACACAAACTTCAGTATCTAATTATACTGTTAATCAGTTAACAGTTGTAAGTGCAGCTAGTTTTCCTGATGATGCTACATTAAATTTTGGAACAGGAAATGATTTACAAATAGTTCATAATGGTCTTAATTCTGTAATTAAAGAAAGTGGAACTGGTAGTTTATTTGTTCAAAGTAATGAAATTAAATTAACAAATACTGGTTCTTTTTCAATGCTTACTTTAACAGATGGTCAAGATGCAGTTTTTCCATATGGTATTCAAGTAAGTGGTACAGTTAGTGCTACATCATTTATAGGACCAACGATTACTTCAATTAATTCTGTAATTTCAAACGTATCTGCTCTTACTTCTGTAAATGCAGCAGCCATTACAAGTATCAATACAGTCATTGACGGATTTGATTTTGCAACTTCTGCCGAACTTGCAGCAGTTTCTTCTGCACTAGCAACTAGCATTGCTACTGCAAATACAAGAATTACTTCAGTAAGTGACTATGCTGTAGCACTTTCAGCTACTCTTGCTACAAGTATTGGTAATTCTAATTCGGCTATAACTTCTATTAATGCTATTCTTGGAGATGGTAGTAACTTTGCTACAAATGCAGAACTAGCTACAGTATCTGCTGCTCTTGCAACAAGTATAGCTACAGCCAATACTCGCATAACATCTGTTAGTGACTTTGCGGTAGCGTTGTCTGCAACAATGGCAACTAGTATAGAAACTGCTAATACTCGAATAACTTCCGTTAGTGATTATGCGGTAGCACTATCCGCAACTCTAGCCACAAGCATTGGAACTAGATTAGCCATTGCAAATAATCTTTCAGATTTAAATAATGCTGGAACTGCTAGAACGAATCTTGGAGTGGCAATTGGAAGTGACGTTGAGGCTTATGATCCTGATATATTAAAGGCTGATACGGCAGATGAATTAACTGCTGGATTTAGTGCTGCTGCTTATAATGCAGGTACACAGACTACTGGTACTTACACACCTGATGTTGATAATGGAAATTTCCAATATACAATTAATGGTGGCGCACATACATTAGGTGTTCCTAGTAAGAATTGTACGATGGTAATTTTATATAAGAATAATGCTAGTGCAGGAACAGTAACCACTTCTGGTTATACTAAAGTAGACGGAGATACAATTTCCACTACCGATGGAGATGAGTTTTTCTTTTATATTACAAGAGTGAATGACGGTACAACTACATTCTCTATGCTGACTGTAAAGGCACTACAGTAATATGACTTTTCCAATACCTATAGTTCAAGGTGGTATTACAATATTTGATACTGGAACTATTATCACAATTTCTGCTAATACTGCTGATTATAATTTAAGAAATGATCTTGTAAATAATTATAGTTGGGATGGCACAAGTGCTATTGATGTTACTCTGAATATTAATTCAGGCATAAATGTTAGAGCAACTACAACAGGAACTGCAGCTATTACAGCCGACCTTGTTGCAGGTTCTAATTTAACAATTAACAATAGCGGAACTATAGCAGGAAGAGGTGGTGCTGGAGGTAATGGTGGCAATCCTAATGGTGGAACAGGTGGGGCTGGTGGAAACGCTATTGATCTTACAAATCTAACTTGTGTTATTAACAATGCTTCGGGAGCTAACATTGCTGGTGCCGGTGGTGGTGGCGGTGGAGGTGCTGGCGGCACAGGTGGAGGAAGTTATGACACAGAAACAGGGTGTATCGGACAAGTTTCATTCAGTGGAGGTGCAGGTGGTGCAGGAGCAAGCACCGATAATCCCGCTACTAATAATGCAACTACTGGCAGTGCGGGATCAAGTAATTCTGGTGGGACTGGCGGAACTGGAGGTACTGGAGGAAGTTGGGGAAATGTTGGAGCAACTGGAGGTACTGCTTCGGCAAACCCACCTACCCAATGTCGTTCAACTGGAAGTCCCGGTAGTGGTGGTGCTGCAGGTAAAGCAATTTCTGTAGGGTCAGGTGCGTCTAATACCTTAAATAATTCTGGAAACGTGTACGGGGCTACAAGTTAAAATGTCTATTTTATTTTTTGGAAGCAGACGATTTAGAGGTCAAACATTAAATATCACTTCAGATACAGAAAATTATAATCTGTCTAATGTTTTACAAGGTAGTTATGGTTGGAATGGTGTAGACCCCATTGACGCTACGGTTGTTATTAATAGTGGTGTAAATGTTTTTAGCCAAGTTACTAATGTACCAGCATTTACTGCTCATCTTGTTGCAGGAAGTAATTTTATTTTAATTAATAATGGTAACATTATTGGTAGAGGTGGATTAGGTGGTAGTGCTGGTGGTGCTGGCGATAACGGTGGTGCAGGTGGAAATGGTGGAGATGCTATTAGTTTAGAAAATATTACCGCATCTATTAACAATGCTTCAGGCGCAAACATTGCCGGAGGTGGTGGCGGTGGTGGCGGGGGAGGAGGATACCAAACCTGTAATCTATATGATAGTGAATTTCAGGATTGTAATGATTGTATTTATCTAGTAGGAGGTAATGGAGGTAAGGGTGCAAGCTTTGATGTTCCTCCTACCAATACTAATACAAGTGGATCATCGGGAGCAGCTTCTACTGGAGGAGCAGGAGGAACTTGGGGTAATGTAGGTGCAGGGGGTGCAGGAGGAAGTGGTCCTGCAGGTATTGTAAACTGTAGAGTTATTGGATCAGGTGGACCGGGAGGTGATGCAGGAAAAGCAGTTAGATTAAATTCAGGTGCATCGGTAAACATAACAAATAACGGGAATATTTATGGAGCTACATCGTAGATGTTATTTTTAAACAATCACACTTACATTGCACCTCAAAATAGTTTATACTATTACGAGGTAGATAATACAGGAAACCAATATAAAGTACCTAAAAATAGTTCAGCATGGATTATTAATAAAGAAAGTGTATCGGTTAAGAATTCGGGTACATGTTTTGGTGAAGTTATTATTACTATATATGGGTACACACCACCAAATAGAACTGCTCAAATTAATTTAAATACTTATTTACCTTATATTAATGGTTGCAGTACAAATAATATCTTACCTCCTATTCGATCTGGTGATCCTTGTATGCAATTATTAAAGATACCTGCTGGATGCTCAGAACAAAAACATCACATTCATTCAACAGATAGAGTGGTATATGTTTTATCGGGGAGAGGTACAGCAGTTTCAGGTGTAGGTTCTAATGTAGAGAGATATAAATTAGTTGAAGGCAAAACTTTAATTTTAAATGCTATGGAGCCACATCACTTTGAAACAGACGATGAAGACTTGATTGTTGTTCCTATGCATATATGGTCTAGTACTAATGAAGAATTTAACCATCCTATGATGTTGGGAACACATATTGTCTAAAAAATATATTATATATACACTAAAGTTTTTTGGTTTATGTTTTGTTTTTTATGGTTGTTTTGCGTATTTTCAAGAACAAGTTAGAGTAATAGTGCAGCTTCATCAATTGGAAAAGAGTTTTATAAAATGAGTTTAGTATTAAAAAGAATAGATAATCCAATACCGGGAAGTGATAAATCACCTTCTGATATTGAACTAAAGGTTATGGTTCTCAATACAGATAAGACAGCCTTTGAAGAACAGTGGAAAGATTTACCAACTGTTAAAAAAGTTGTTTTAGAAAGATTTAATAATCAATATATAAAAATTAGAGATTGGTATTTTCCAGAACCTGAAAGCATTACACAAGTTGAACAATTCCTTAGATCAGAAATAACTACAAATCAAGCAACTACAGTTATAGGAAATACTAAAGAAGAAAAAGTTGACAATGCATTACAACAATTTAAGAATAATGCATATAGATTATTTATTGAGAAATTATATCAAACTAGACGTCAAGAAATTTTAGATGCTACTGATCCTCAAACTTGTGTAGATATTTTAAATAATCAAGATGAATTTATTAATCCTGTATCTGAAGAAGAATGTATAGATTGTGCAATTCTTTTACACACTGCAGTAGGTGTTGGAAAAATTAAAAATGTTTTCGGTCAATTAGATATTGATTGTGGTATAAAAGTTTTAGATAAATTTGTTGATATATTTAATTTTGAAACTCAGACATCGGTTGATGTATCAACAGATGGACTAGGTGATAAATTAATTTTTGCTCGTCCAGATTTTTTAAGAGTTGGATCGGGTGAATATAAAAAAACAACTTTAGATGCTATAGGAGGAGATATTCATTGTCTTTGGACTCCTAATGATCGAACAAATACTTTATCTAGTAATTTAAAGTTAGAGGGTAATCCAATACCTGATGCTACAGGATTTACAAAAACCTTTATAGAGGTAGCAGATGAAACAGGTGTAAATCTATGGAATGAAAATAAAGAAATAAAAGTATACTGGAGTGGTGGAATAGATAGCACAGTAGCATTAGTAAGTCTACTAAAATCTAAACCGTCTGATTGGCACGATAGATTAAAAATTATTTATACTGACGCTTCTATTGAAGAGTATTCTTTATTTTGGAATAATTATATTGATGGGAAAATTCAAACAGAAAAAGTTGTAGAACCAGTAAAAGACCCTGATAAATATTACATGGATAAACCTTTTTTCTCTCCCATTCTAAAACACATTGAAAATAATTTAGGTACTGGTATATCTGTTACAGGTGAATGTGGCGATCAACTTTTTGGCTCATCAGGATTGATGTCTCATCCTGAACTATTTCTTATGACGATAGATGAATTTTTAAAAGAAAAACATCCTGACAACATAGATGAAATAAAATTATTTAATTCTAAATGTCCTTATACTATATCATCTATTAAGGATTTATTTTGGTGGTGGAATTTTAATTTAAAATGGGATGAGGTAAGTTATAGAGCACTATCCCTTGTTAAAAACAAAAATGATTTAGCTAACTCTC
>Ga0255768_10003229_pt1 | contig 16238 bp, 12 predicted proteins | sample 071ome_33_FD_179983 | JGI IMG/M metagenome (GOLD analysis project Ga0255768, IMG submission 179983) | Coastal salt marsh microbial communities from the Groves Creek Marsh, Skidaway Island, Georgia - 071412AT metaG (version 2) | ecosystem: Environmental > Aquatic > Marine > Intertidal zone >...
CTCACCCTCTCTCCCTCTCACTGTTGCTCTCTGGAGAGAGATGCTCTCTCAGTTCTTCTCTCTCTTTATGCCTGTGCGTGTGTATGATATATCTTCTGTCGTTGTCGCGTGTTTGTGTCTGTGTGGAAGAGAGAGAGAGAAACGAGCGGGGAAAATGAGGAAAAAAAGTCAAGTTTTTTCCCCAAAACAACAACAAAGAGAAAAAAAAAGTTGAAAAATACACGAGAGGGACCACGGGAGAGAAAAAAAATACGAGTAGTCTCCACAACATAAACACACTCCGTTCCTCCTCTCTCTGATAAGATTGATTACTTTTACAAAAACGACACACATGAAATTCAACAACGCGATCTCTTCTCCTCTTTTTCTCTTCGCCGCGCTCTTATTCTTCTTCGCGAGCAACCAACGAAGCGCGATGGCGGAGTACGAGTGTCCGAGTTTTGGTGAGAGAAAAACGTCTTTTTTGTCGTCCAAGACTCATGTGTATTTTTCTCCTTCTCTCTTTCTCTGTTTAAACAGATCCGGCGCAGCTCGAGCAGCTCGCGATGCAATGTTTGGAAGATCCGGACGGTTTGTGCGGGGACATGTGCGTCAAAGCTATCACGCAAAGCGCCGCTAACCCGCAGGTTGCAAACGCGAAGGTTCCGTGCACCGGAGGCGTCGATGGTTTGATCGAGAACGTTTTGAAGAAGTGCACGGAGGAACTCGGCGCGCCTTTCGATCCGTGCGGCGGGAAAACGAAGAAGGCTATAATCGACGCGAGCTCGAAGATTAAGTGCGAGGAAGGTGGCGTGCTCGCGGATTACGCGTGAGTTTTTTACATAGCCGTCCTTCTTGGATGTACTTTCATTACTCTCTCTCTTGTTTTTATTGGCTGCGGGTTTCGTTTGCTATTAAAAAATTTTCTATTACATATACTAATATCAAAGAGTTTTAAATGTACCCCCGGTGTTCTCTCACTTGGAGAACAAGTTTCCGAGCAAACCTCCCACTCCGAAACCTTTATTATTGCTGCTAGTGCTATTATTATTATCCTCTTCTTCGGTGGTACCGATCTCGTCTTCGTCGAAGAAACCTTCTTCGCCTTCGTCGTACGACACGCTCGCGCTTTTCACTCGAACGATTTCCTTGTCTTTGTTGGAAATCGTTCTGAACGCTTTGTCGACGCCGTATTTTTGCAACTCTTCGCTCGCAACCATCCCGAGATATTGCTTCGCGTCTTCGATATTTTCCGGGTTACCGTCTTCTTCGAACTCTCTCAACTGCGCTTCCGTGAAACCTCCGTTCTCGTCCGTTCCGCTTCGCGCGACTCGAAAAACTAACCACGACCCGAACGAATCGTACGCCGGCGTACCGTCTGCGTTCACTTCCTGTCCCGACGGGAACGGAATCAATCGATCAATTTTCTTCAAGAGCGATGGTCGATTCAGCATAAACCGATCGAATTTCGAAACGAACGCGGATATTCGTCGCCTGGGAATCTTCTTCGTCAACAATCTCGCAAATTCCCAACCGGCTTGGTCGTTCGCGTCTAAAATCGCCCAAGCTTCCGGGTCTTTAATCTTCGCTTCGTTCGCGCGTCTCCACGCGCTCAACGACTCGTTGCTGGCGGTTAAATCCTTTCGTAACTTTTGCACGCCGGCATCCGTGCGCATACTTTTAAAACACAATTGCAAATACATAATTCCTAACGAATACATGTCGAATCTATCCGGTAAATTCAACTGCCACAACACCGGCGAAAGCGCCAAAGCGATTGGCGGGAATGGCGCCTCGGGCGTTTGCGTGCTCATGATGTACTGCTCCGGCGCCGCATATCTCGGATCAAAAATAAACTGTTTCGGCACGTAATTCACACCGAACCGTAAATCCGCGCTCCCTCCAAAATCAATCAACTTGAACCTCTGCGTGCTCTCGTCGAAAATCAAATTCTCCGGCTTGACGTCTCTGTGCACAATCCCAGTTCCGTGCATTTGCACCAACAAATCTAAGACCTGATTCATGACCGCCCTAATCGTCGCCGCCGTTCTCTCCGGGTCTCCAACTTCTAAAGTTCTCGGATAACTCTCCCCGTCCGGGAACAAATACGGTTCCAAGTTGTACGGAAAATCCTTCTCTTTCATAAACTCAAACAACGTCCTCCCGCCTTCGTATTTCCACGCCAACCACAACGGCGGGTACGCCCCAGGCTTCGACGGTTCGCCTTGCCACGATCCAACGTACGGTGCGCACGCATTCCACGCCGCGATTTGCATCCTTCGATTCATCCACTCCTCCGCTTCTCCGTAATCGTCCGCTCTTTTCAACACGAACGGCTCGCCCGTTTCGTTATTCGTCGCGAAATAAACCACCCCGAAACCGCCTTCGCCGAGTTTCGTCCCGAGCGTAAAATCATCCAGCGTGTATTTCTTCCTCATTCGATCCTGCAACGGTTGCACCAAGTAATACTCCACGTATCCAGGCAACGCCCCGGGCGTGATCGAGAAAAACGCCAACAGCGTCGATAAAATAACCGCCCCTTGCGTGGTAAACAAAGGCTTCAACTCTCGTCGCAATTCCGGATCTAACGTCGACCTGTAAATCATATCGCCGCAGTTCTGAACGGTGCACGGAAGCCCAACGCCGGTGGCGATATCCGAAATGTGGTTCAAAGCGTGATGCGCGTCGCTGACATCGAGCAAAGTCGCGGAAACATTCGCAAGCTTTGACGACGACTTTTGTCGTCGCGGGGTCGGTCCTCTGACTCTCAGAAAAGCTCTTCTCGAAGACGATGATTTGTTTTTCGAAAGTAACGACGGCGGTCCATCGCTGCTACCACCGCCGACGCTCCGAGAAGACGCGGACGACTGCGCGAGACTAAAAAACATGATTTTCAATCGAGGAGGGCTTTTTAAAGAGAGGTTGAAGTCACGGTGAGTGTGTGGCATTTTATCGATCACGGACCCGTATCTTTTTTTTTTTTTTCGAGGGGGAGAGAGAGTAGTAGAGTACCCTTTATGGACTTACTAGGTGCACACTTTATAATTACAACGCAGTCTAAAATAAACACCGGTAGGTGTTTAAACTAACACATCATCGTGTTCTGCGTAAGAAGTACACAACGAACTTTTTCTCTCTTTTTCCCCAATACTAGTGTTAGCTCTCCCGCACGAGAAGAGACGACAAACGGAGATGATGACGACGATGCGATCGATCCTGCGCACCTCGAAAACGGCCGTTCAGTTCCTCTCTCTCGGACACGTCGTCAACGAAAAAGTCTTCGAGGTGACCGTCTGCGTCGGGCCGAGCATGCTGCCGACGTTTAACCGATACGGGGACGTGGTTTTAGTCGACCGTGGGGGGACTTTTTTAACGACGACGGAAACGATCGGGAAAGGCGACGTGGTCGTGTCCCGGTCGCCGACGAACCCGAAACACATGGTGTGTAAACGCGTCGTCGCGATGGGTGGGGAAAGAGTGGAGAAACGAGCGAGCGCGAGCGATGCGAACAGAAGAGGGAGGAGAGAGGAAGAATCGGACGGTTGGAGCGGGTATCGCAAGTGGGACGAAGAAGAGACTGCTGGCGGCGGCGATAGGAGTAAAAAGAAAGAGTACGTGACCATTCCAGACGGACACGTGTGGTTGCAAGGAGATAACGAAGGGAACTCGACGGATTCGAGAGATTACGGGCCGGTACCGATGGAGATGTTGAGAGGTCGCGTGTTTGCGAAAGTGTGGCCCCTTGGCGAATGCGGTTGGGTGGAAAGAGACGAACGGTACGCGCTGAGAGACGAAAAACGATTGTGAAATAGCGAATAGATTTTAGAAGTTTTTGTATGTTATGTTTTAGATATAGATAGATGAATAGATTTGCGATGCATTTTCATGTCCTATTTGTATAATGATGATGATTTTAAGTAATAACAACAACGAAGCGCTCTTTCGACGACGCTCGTACTCGATGATAAATATTTTTCTCTCCTTCTTCTCTAAATTAAATTTTCGTTTGTTCGCATCCTAATAACGTCTTCAACAACTCGTACGCGACGAAACGGATGCTGTTTTGCGGCACGACTTTCATCGTGTTCGCCGTCCACCCTCTGAAGAAACCTCGCATGCCCTCGTCTCGCATGATCGTCGTCATCGCGTCCGCCATCCCGTTGTACGTTTTACCTTTCATTTGCATCCGTCTTCGAATGGTATCTAACGGGTAGCATACCGTCGCACTAAACGTCCCGGAAGCGCCGCCGATGACCAAGTTCGCCATCGGATCTTGTTTGATGTTTGTCCCGTCCCCGTAATACATCTTCTTCGCGACGTCGTAACTGGCAAAGTTGCACGCCGCGTACGGCGCGATGCCGGCCAACGTCGGAATCAAACCTTTATACAGCGCTCTCACGCCTTCCGTTCTATACACCACCGAAAACGCATTCATCATCCCTTTATACGGATGATTCGGCAACGCTAAACGTAATCTAATAGTATCCAACGGGTGCGTCAGCGCGGTTCCAGTCATCCCCGCCATAGCCCCGGCTAACAATCTTTCCTTTACCCCTAACTTCCCGTTCTCGTCTTGCAACATGGACTTGTAGAAGTCGTTCGACGTCAACTGCGCAGCCGCGTACGGCGCCACCCGAATGACATTCACCCCGTTCCCTTTCCAAAACGATAAAATCCCTTCCTCTCTGTAAATCTTCGCGAACGCTTGCCCGACTCCCGTGTACGCGGTCCCTTCGATCCCGCTCGACGCCATCGCTTGCACTTGAAACAAGAGCTTTATTCTATCGAGAGGTGCCGAGGCGGTTCGGGCGATGACCCCGGCCCCACCTCCGGCGGCGACCATGCGCGACCCATCGATCGTTTTCTTCATTTTCGTGAAAATATCATCGCTACTACTAGCGCTACTCGTTGTTTTGCTCTCGCTCGCGGAGTGCGCTCTGAACGACGACGCGTCCGAAGAAGAAGAAGAAGACGCCTCTTCGTCCGCACAAAAAGGACGACTTCCGAGAGCCGCACGATGAGGAGAACGCATCATCGTACCTCTCGTCTCCTCTTTCCGTTGTCTCGTTCAACAAGCGCGCGAGTAGTAGTATGCACGCGGCGCACGAAATAAAAAAACACACTCTCTCTCTCTCTCGAGTTCTTTCGCGTTCCTCTTGCGTCGCGTTTGTGAAAGCAAGCGCGCGCCTCTTTGAAGATTATCTGTAATCCTTTTTTTCCCGAGAAAACCTGTTTTTTCTTTATTGTGTCATTTAGGGTCTTAAACCCTAAATGCCAAAAAAATGTGCCGCGGTCCGTCAACACTAATTCGAGACGAACAATCGCGCGCGTCTCTCTTCACTAAAATATTCTCACACGAACCAAAATCAACGCGAAAGGAGAGAGAAAAGCGAGAAGAACTCTGTATCATCACACAACATATATATTTAAGAGAGAGATCTTGGTCACGGAATGGCGTACGGGTCGCTTCCTTCTTCGGAAGAAGAAGAAGTAAACGTCACCCGTTCTCATCATCATCATCATGAGCATCCCGAGAGACGAAGATCGTCCGAAGGAGACGACGACGAAGAGAGAGCGTTCGTGAGCAGCGAACGATCGTCGGTGTCTAATCGAGAGAAGAGGAAGAAGTACGTCGTCGCCGCGGCGGTGGTTGGTGCGATGTGCGTTGCCGGGTTGTCTTCGTCGTCGTCGTCGTCGTCGTCGTCGAACGTCGCGCGATTTGATGGTGCGTCTTTGGGAGATGAGGCCGCGTCTCTTTCTTCGTCTTCTTCTTCTTCCGAGAGAGCGGCGTCATTTCAGCCTTCGCGCTTGGGCCGCGCCCGAGTCGCGTTAGCCTCTCTCGGGAAAAAACACAAAGAAGACTGGCACTGGGAACACATCGGCAACGGATATTACTGTCACAGCAACGCGAAGTATATTTGCGAGTTTTGGGGATCTCCGCCGCCTCCGGCGTATCCGTTCCCGCCGCAAATGCCTAATCCGCCGCCGCCGCCGAGTCCGATGCCGCCGCCGATGAGTCCGGACGTGCCGTCGCCTCCGCCTCCGCCGCATCCCATGCCGCCTCCGTTGTGTGCGAGCGAAGCTTTCGACGAAAGTTCGTGTTCGGACGAAGTTGTTGTGAGGAAGTGCACGAGTAAAGTGAGCGAAAATAACAACGACGACGGTAAGGCTGGCGACGCGACTCCTAAGTTGGGCGAGGAGAAGTGCGAAGACGTGAAAGTCCCGGTGTTGGGGTATTGCTCCATGCAATCCGCGTTGCACAAGATTCAATGTCAAGTGGATCAAACGCCGTCGGCGCACTTGGCGCAGTCGTTGGAAAACCTGTGCACGGAGTTGCCGGCAAAGATTGAAGCCGTGGCAAACTTCACGATGTCCAGAATGTTCCCGACCGACCCGAACGTTTTAGCGGAAGCGTTCAACTCGAGATTTGCGGCGTCCGCTACGGCTTCGTTGGGAAGTGCCGCTCAAACGCTAACTGGAGAAGAAGTGTTGGACATTTTTGATCCGGATAACGAACACGTGTTCCGAGACTCGATTCGCAAGCTGTTGAGAGGCGACTCCGGGAGCAAGGACAAGAACAGTAAAGGTCATGAGATTGCCCCGTTGGGTCACTCGACGCACCAATTGGGCGAGCAAGCGTTGATCGCTACTTTAGGCGGCAGAGAAACGTGCTTTTCTGTTCCGGTAGATACGTTTCCTCACAAAGAAATGTCCGGCGAATTCGAAATGGAATGGCCGGAGAAGTTGCACGCGTCGGAGTATCGCCCATCGATGTTCCGTGCGCAATTGCTGTCTCCGGAGTTTGTTTCGTGCATCACGATGAACAAGTTTGAGATTCCGTGGGAAGTCGCGCGAGGTATCGTGGACACGTATCGAACGTACTTCAAACCGATCATCACGAAATCCTTGGCGCAAGTCAACGACGCGACGTGCGGAAACAATAACCAAATCGGACGTGCGTCTAGAATGGGGAAGACCGAAGCGTCTCAATCGAAAGATTCCATCGAAAAGATTAAAGCGTTTACCGAGGAAGGTTTGGCCGGCGCCGAGGAAAAGAAGACTGTTGTCGGACGAAATTTGTTGAGCAGTGAAGAAAAAAGTAAGCCGAAGACGTACTTGAAAACGACGACGCAAATCCCAACTGTTGATTTGAGAGGCGCGGCAGACATCATTCAACGCGAAGCGAACATGGGTGGTTCCGTCGACCACGTGTCCTTAGTCGAGGAACGCATCATGTTGAAGATTAACAACTTGCGGGCGCAGTTTGAAAAGGACCCGTTGCAAGACAAAGCGTTTAACAAGAAGAAAGAATCTGAGGCCGCGGAGAAGAAACACTCCACCAGATCACTTTTGAACGTGGAGAATTACAACGAAGCCATGGAATCCGCGAGAATGTCCTTCACGAACGCGTTGAAGAAGACGAGAAATGTCGATTACGAAGCCGAATTGGCGACGTCCATCAACTTCAAAGCGTCCTTCAAAGCGGCGAACACCATGTTCAAACACGGTGACTTGTTCGATTTGACAGATACGGGACCACCAGTGATCAACAAAGAAGAAATGATCTCTTTGGGAGTGCCTGGCGTGTACATGAAGACTAACGTGGCGGCGAGGTTTCGCATGCCGTACTTCTTCAAAGCGGACGTGCCGGGTGAAATCAACTTCCACGTCAAGGGTGACGTGAGATATAAAATTAAGGTTTCCAACAACATCGCTTCCGTAGAATTTTTAGGATCTACGATCCAAGCTGATCCGGAAGACATCACTTCTTCCGTTGTCGGCTCCTTGCAACTCGGCACTTCGGTGCGTTTGGACGAGTTTATCACCGCAGTGTGCGTTGGCGACTTGTGCACTGGCCCGATGTTAGCCATGCAACAAGACGCCTACGTTGGCTTTGACACTTTCGATACAAATGGCGAAGTTTCCTCCCAAGACGAAACGCCGACGTGTTACGAAGGACCTGGTGGACTCGAAACTACCTTTGTAGAGTGGGACTACGACACGTCTGCGAAGTCGCAGTGCACGGCGTCCGCCGATGATGGCGCCGTCAAGGGTGTCGGTTCGTACTTGCAAGTGCCAAAATCACCGATGGGTGTTTACATGACCACTTTGAACGGTCAAGCGCAATCCATCTGGCACGATTACCACTTGGACTCTGGGGATGGCCACTTCTTCATGGACGAATTGTTCCACACGTGCGCCAAGGAAAGTGATCCGAACACGTACGTCGACGCGTGCGAAGCGGCGTATTTAGGTGAATTGCCGATGAAACCGACGAAGTCGGCGAGAAAAGCTGCCAAGTTAGCCATGAAGCACCATCAAGCGCACAGCAGCACTTTGAAGAAGGTGAACGTGCCGAAGCCAGCGGTTGCTCAAAGCGATGCAAAACCGGCGACTGTTGCTCAAACCAAACCGGCGGCGGCATCGAAGCCAGCCGCTGAAGCGGCGACTGCCAAGCCTGCGGTTGCGGCGGCGACTACCAAGCCTGCGGTTGCGGCGGCGACTGCCAAGCCTGCGGTTGCGGCATCGAAGCCAGCCGCTGAAGCGGCGACTGCCAAGCCCGCTGCGGTGACTGCTCCTACCAAAACACCAACCGTCGTGACTGCCAAGGCTGCGCCAGTTCGACCAGACGGCGTCTACGAAAAGAAACCGGACGGCATGATGCACTTAATTGCCACGGAGCGTAAAATTCCGGAGCAAGAAAAAGCGCCAAAGCAGAAAGTAGAAGAAGCGAAGAAGGCTGCCGAAGCCAAGGTTGCTGCCGCGGAGAAGAAGGTGGAAGAAGCGAAGAAAGCCGCAGATGTCAAAAAAGTCAACGTTCAAAGCAAAATCGCGGCGGACCAAGTGAACGCGGCGATGAAAGTGATGAAAGACGTGAAGCAGCAACAGCAGCAACGACAACCAAAACAACAGCAATCGAAAAATAACATTAAAATGATCCCAATCAACGAGGAAGCGAAGAACCTCCAAAAGCGTTTAGATTCTGTCGAAGCTTCGATGGGCCGCGAGCGACTCGAGAAGAACTTGGAAGTGGAAAAGTTAGCCAGAGGTATCCCCGATCTTCCCGAGCAAACTAAAGTTTCCGCGAAGAAATCATCACGGGCGGTACGTTCTGAGATTTTCATCGACGACATCGCGGCTCAAATCGCGGACGAGGCGAGCACGGAAGACGGAGCTTAAGAAGAAGAGGAGGACGCAGAAGCGGACAAAAAGATGTACAAAACGACAGGGCGACCCGCGAGCCAAACGCGACGAGAGAAGGAAGAAAAGTCGCGTTATTTTTAGAATGACATTAGTTCACAACGTTAAGTTTAGAGAGAGTGTGCGAGAGACAGAGAGACTGAAAGAGGAGGTATTTTATATATTGTCCATGTGCCATAGTGATTACCGAGTATTTATGCTATTTTATTTCATGCGCCCGCCCGCTCGACGTTTCTCTCTCTCTCTTTACATCTTCCAAAGCCGCGGCATTTGCGGCATTTCGTAGCACGCGAGTAGCGCTTTTGTGTACAAAGAATAATGTCGGCGGCGGCTCTTTCGAAGACGTCTCGCCTCCTTCGAGGAGGCGACGACGACGAGCGCGAGCAGCTGTTGCCGACGACCCGACGCGAGGACGACGATAGCATCCCCCCAGCCGCGTCGTCGTTGGGGAAAATCGGATTCCTGATGTGCGCGCTCGCGCTGACTTTGCTCGGGACGACGCTCTCGATGACGACGCCGCAGACGGGAACATCCAACACAACCACGAAAACAGCGATGAATGCAAAGCTTGGCAGCGAGCGCATTGGCGGCGGCGGTTACGTGCCGTATTCCGTGGAGTTGGTTCCGACGACGACGATTCGAAGAAAACCGGTGACCGATGTCACGTTCTTTACCGCCATCGAGCGGTGCCTCGCCGAAGCGCCGACGGACGGTAAATGCATCGACTACGGATCGAGAAGCTTATACGGACCAATTCCAGAATGGAACGTGAGTTTAGTGACGAATATGGATAAAGCGTTCGAAAATCGCGTCGATTTTAACCCGGAATCGTTGAGCGACTGGGATACGAGTCAAGTGACTTCTATGCACTGGATGTTTTTTAACTGCCGCGAATTTAACGGCGACGTGAGAGGATGGCAAACTGGGAACGTGGAGGATATGAGCGGAATGTTTTATAACGCGACAAAGTTTACGAGAAAGATTGGCGAGTGGGACACGAGTTCGGTGACGAACATGCACGGCATGTTTCAATTCGCGGCGAGTTTTAACAAGAATATTTTAGAGTGGGATACCGGGAAGGTGGCGAACAGCGCGAACATGTTCAAAAACGCGACGGATTGGTACAAGAAGTTTTCCTGTCCGAACGATTCGAGCGTGCCGAGCGACTGTTCGTGCACGGCGTGCGTAAAACAGGAAGAATTTTTAGAGAGCATAGAGGAGTGTTTGCGTTTAGCGCCTGGAGGGAATTGCGAGAAAGGTTCGCACGGCGCCATTCACTTGTGGGACGTGTCCAAAGTAACGGACATGTCGTCCGCGTTTGAAAATAGAGAATTGTTTAAAGACGTCGGTATTAGTAACTGGGACGTCAGCTCAGTGACTCGAATGGATAACATGTTTCGCAACGCGGTCTCCTTTAACGGCGATATTAGCAAATGGAACGTAGAAAACGTTCAATCGGCGCACCGCATGTTCAAAAACGCCAAGGCGTTTGATAAGGACATTCGAGGGTGGGTAATGATGAGCTTACCCTCATCGACGTCTACGCCGCCGCCGACGACGACGATGGCGGCGAGTTTATCTACTGCGGTCAGCGAAAAAGAAAGCAATCACGCATCTTGGGACATGTTCACCGGTGCGGACGCGTGGTTGATTAAATACGGCTGCCCGTCTTGCCAGCAATTCGAAGGCCCGCCGAAAATGTGGTCCACCCTCAACGAACATCCGCCACCGTCGCCGCCGTTGCCGTCTCCGCCAATGTCACCGACGCCTCCATTTGACCCGTCAAAATGCGCCTCCACGCCTCCATTTGAGAACTTACACGATTGCGAAGATACTTTAATTCACAAAGAGGAGTGCTCCGTCGATCCGTCCACGAACGAGGAAACGTGCGCGGTGCAAGTCAAAGTCCCGGTCCTCGGTTTTTGCGCGATGAAAGCCGCCATCAACCGCTTAAACAAAATCGAGTGCGGTTATCTGTTGGAACAAAATACCCTTTCAACGCTCGATGCGCTCACCACGCCGGTGAACTTGCGCGGCATCGGGGACTATTTAGACGGATTGGCAACCGTCCTCGAAACTCAAATCGCTCCGGCGCCGCAGAATATCTTTGCCTCCTCTTTGGCGCAGCAGGAAGAAGAACGAACCGAAGAAATACCGAGCGAAAACGACGGCGACGACGACGACGACGACGGCGTGTACGGCATGATCAAAGATAGAAAGAAAGGTTGGTTTGGATTTTAGAAGATAGTGTATACCAAAACGAACGCGTTGTAATAGTAATAGTAAAAGGAGAAAAGTCAATGCTTTTCGTAACGCATTTTTCTTCACTTTTTCCCCGCACGCACATTGAAAAAAACGCACACGATTCTTCCGTCGCGCGCAGCCGCGAAGAGAGAAAGATATATAGATTTTAGAGAATGCACCGATAAAACACACATTGCAGAAAGAAAGAGCGCACATGTCGTCCCATCCTAATCCTTCCCAGAAGCGGGAACAGCGGCACTTCCTTTCCGCGAGAGACCGACGACTGTTGGTGTTCGGTTATCCGAGAAGAGTCACTTCCCGGGAAGTCGAAACGCTGGTGCGTTTTTTACTCGAAGAAGAAGAAGATGAAGATGAAGAACAAAGAGGAGATAAAAGAGATCCAGGAGACGAAAAGAACGAGAACACGACGACGACGATTAAAGTTCTCGACGAATTGGACGCGCACGGGTGCGCGAGCGCGTTCGTGCAACTGCCACGAACGACGACGCGGGAGCAGCGATTTCGACTGCTCGAGAGTAAGCTTCAATCTGGCATTCAGTTTGAAGGGGCGAATATCTACGCGAGAGCGTTTGACGCGCCGAATCGACCCGAGGCGTTGAAAGGGTTGCCGAGGACATTGGAAGAGGTGTTTAAAAAGACGAGGGAGAAGAAGATCAGCGACGATGGCGCGTCGGTGCCATCGCTATTGCCGCCGGAAGGGTACACGATTGGCGGGAGCGCGGCTGTTGAAAACGGCGCGACGGGTACGAAGCGGAAAAGAGTCGGTCCTGGTCCGCTCTTATCGCTCTCAGAAAACGTAGCAGCAACAGCAGCAACAATTGTGACATCAGCAGCAGCAGATAACGGCGTTCGCTTGATTCGAGCGGATGTAAGAGGCGGCGGTGCGTTTGCGCGAGATTTTGATGCGGTTGAGTTTCTCGAGTTTGACCCGGCGACGAGTTCACCCGGTGATTGCGAGAGAGAGAGCGTGATGCTCATCGGTCGCAGAGGTAACACTAACGTAGAGAGAAAACTTGCCGTCATATACGCTGCCGAAGCTCTGCCGTTTTTTATCGGTGCGAGGGGTCTCGCGGTGAGACGAATGAGAAACACGTTCCCGACCGTAGCTTTTGAATGTATCGAGCATCCTCAAAGATGCGTGTTTTTGTGGCAGAAAGGTACCGGCGCGAACGGCGACGATGAGGTGGCGAAATGCGAGGAGATTTTGTTCGAAAAGGCGGTTTTAGAGACGATTAAAACGTTGCAGCGGACGTCAGAAGAGTTCGCGTTGAGTGCGAAGAAAGTAGCCGCCCCGGCGAGCACCGCGAGTTACGATTTCAGAAGTCAAAGAAGTAGCGAAGATACCGGATTTTTTCGTGCTCAAAGCGATAGCCTTTATCATCGAGAGCAGCATCAATGGGAAGAAGCGGGAATGACTTTTAACGACGACGACGGTGACTTACATGCGCCAAGCGTCGCTCCGTTTGTTGGCAGCAAAACGCCGATACCACCGCCAGCGGCAAATGAGTACGATCATCTGTATCATGACATCGAAGATAAAGAAGAAGAAGAAGAAGAGGAAGAAAAATGTGATAATACGAATAGAATTTTAGACGACGACGATTTTGGGGAAGCAGGCTTTGAAGGTGGTGAAAACGACGAGGATGATAACGACGGCACTTACGAAGAAGGGGAGGAAGGAACCAACCTCTTACGAAACGAAACTCCATCACCGATTGAGGAGCTACAAGACGCCGACGCCGCTGCGTGCGAGGTGAATAACAAAGACATCAACTCTCGACTGGACATCCACAGAGCGTGTTCAGAAAGGCTTATTTCGAGAACAGACGTCGCGTTTTTCCTCGGCTCGACGAACAAACATACGGATGGAAGCATTACGGAACGATTCGATTTGAACGAGCGTTTCGTGAGAGTGCGCATGCCAAAAGGCAAAACCGTCTCCTCGAGTAACTACGCGTGCGGGATTATAAAGAAAGCGTACGGCGAACCAGGACGAACGAAATTGCACGAAATCACGTGGAAACTCGTTCTGGACATAGGACTCGCTTCTGAGCCATACACCACGGACGTGGCTTATTTGTCAAACGATACTTTTACGCAAACCGAAACGAGTGCGTTTGTGGACAACTTGAAAACCAGAGATGGTGACGATGTGGCCGCGGAAACGCTCTTCGCGCCAACAATGTAATACGTAGATTAAACAATTGTAAGTAAGTAGTAGGGTAGTAGACATCAACACAGGATTTATTACATTATTTATTTGTCTCTCTCTCTCTCTTCTCTTCTCTCTCTTTCTTTCTAATTATAGCACGTTGTTGGTTATTGTTATTAAAATAATACTCTTAGTTCGGGTTGATGATGGCTTTGATTTCATCGTACATGACCAAAACCATCGCACCGCCGACGCCTCTCAAGATGTTAGAGAATGCACCCTTGAAGAACGCGCCCGCGCCTTCGGCTTGGTAAATCTTAACAAACGCGTCCATGGTACCGCTGTACGTCGGACCGGCGGCGCCGCCCTTCTTACCGGACGTCATCATCAAACGTCTACGAACGGTATCAAACGGATAAGACAAGACACCAGCGGCGTTCGTGGCGACTTGCGCGACGACGAACTTCGCAATCATGGAAGAATCCTTGGTCAACAAGGCACCCTTCCCGGTGTCGTAGAGACCAAAGTACGAACCTCTGTACACGACGATACCTTGGACGGAAACGCCAAAGCCCTTGTACAAAGCACCAACACCGCCAGCTCTGGCAGTCTTGGAAATGCAATCGACCAAACCGGTGAATTCGCGATCCTTGTTCGAACCGACATCGGCGGCCAAACGAGTACGAGCGAAATCAAGCGGGTACACAATCAACAAAGAACCCGCGCCGGCCAAACCGCCGGACGCCATGTTGACCGCAAAAAACGACCAGAATGCCTCCTTCGGCGAGTACGTCGGAAACAAGTTCTTAATCGTATCCTTGAACGCAAAGTTAAACGCTTGCGTCGGGAAATAACGGACGATGTTGGCCGTGTTACCTCTCCAGAACGACGCGACGCCTTGCTCCGCGGAGACTCTCGTGAAGCAGTTCACGATACCGGTGTATCTCGGGATTTCCCCAGAGACAATTCTCGGGTTCGCATCTTGCGTTTGGATCAAAAGCTTGACTCTTTCAATCGGCGCGGTCGCAGTTTTCGCGATCGAACCAGAGACGCCACCAGCCGCTAAATCTTTCAAGAAACCGAGCGGGTCCTGTTTTTAAATAAAAGTAATCGAGAATCGAGTCAAACAAAAATTGGGTGAGTTTCTCTCATTCCAAGTTGACAAAAAGAAAGAATCTAGATCCTTCCAGCCGTCGAGAACCCGCGAAATTCAGATCAACGGCGTCATCGCGTCCGCGCCTACCGATCGCGTTCGGTTTTGCCGCCCGTTTCTCCTCTCGCGCGTCGTTTACGAACCAAAACCGAAAGTTTTCAATTCATTAATCCAATCGAGAAAAAAAAAAGCTCTCTGTAGTAAAATAGTGGTGGTGGATGTTTGGCGGCCGATCCTTTTTGAAACGTCGCGCGTCATCCATCGCGCGCAAACACACGCCAACGCGACATTTCCCGACCCGCAAAACCACCCGCACCGCGCTTAAAACTACACTCTCCATCAAACGAGCGCGTAAAATCCAACCGCACATCCCGGATCTCCGCCTAAACCTCGCGCCTTTCCTTCCGCGCGGCGCTCACATTTTTCGGATTTTTTCGCTCCACACAACACACGAGCAAAAAACAAAAGCAAAACAAAACAAAAAAGGAAGAAAATCACGCACCACTTCTTTCTTACTGTACGCGGTGAACTGCATCGTCGCTCTTTGCGTTTGCGTCATGCTCGAAGAAGCCGCAAACGACGAAGCCATCGTCTCTGGTTTCTGTTGTTGCGCTTTCAAGTTGCGCTCGAACGCTTGTTCGTAAAAGGCTTTCGTGAATGCCATCTTTTATCGTCTCTCTTTAAAAGTTTGTGGGAAAGTAGGGCGTGTGCGAATAAAAAAGTGAAGACTCTGGAAGAAAAATAAGCGAAAAATTTTTGTTGTTTTTTTGATCCGGACCGGAGATCTCTTCGTCTTCTTCGGAATGTTCCACTTCGGCTCTCTCTCTCTCGAGCGCTTGTTTTGCTTCTAGAAAACGCTCTGCTATACGCATCGCAAAACGAATTTATTCCTCAGAGAGAGAAGAGAGAAAAAAGCGTATACATTCGTTTTGAGGAAAAGGGAAAGGAGCTGGTTTTTGTATTAGGAAGAATAATATGCGCGTGGCAGCCTTGCGACGCGCGACGACGAAGATGAGCGTTTACTACTTTTCTTCTTGTTCTTCTTGTTCTTGTTCTTCTGGGTCGATGACGACGCGAGCGGCGGTGCCGGATGCCGCTGGAGCCGTCGCGCGATGTCGCGCCCGGTCGCCGTTTTCGTCGAAGACGAGGAGACAACCGTCGTCGTCAATGTCTCGCTTTTCTTCTTCTTCTTCTCGCGCGACCGCTTTGAAAGACGACGACGACGACAAAGAAGAAGAAAAAGAGGAAGAGATAAAAGACATTCTTTCGCTGCTGTGCAGAAGCGCGCGTTTGAATCCGAACCGACCGGCGATTGCTTCTGGCGTCGCTTCCAAAGGCCCTTTGGATGCGGTCGCGTACGCAAAACTCTTCAATTTCAGTTACACGTTGTCGCAATCGAAGGTTTTAGAGGACGTGTCCGTTGGGGACAGAGTCGGGGTGTATTGCGCGCCAAACGCGGAATTTGTGGCGTCGGTGTACGCGATATGG
>Ga0255768_10003234_pt1 | contig 16215 bp, 19 predicted proteins | sample 071ome_33_FD_179983 | JGI IMG/M metagenome (GOLD analysis project Ga0255768, IMG submission 179983) | Coastal salt marsh microbial communities from the Groves Creek Marsh, Skidaway Island, Georgia - 071412AT metaG (version 2) | ecosystem: Environmental > Aquatic > Marine > Intertidal zone >...
TGCTAAACATTTAGAAACTTATCAGGAACTAGTTAGTGCTTTAGAAGAACTAGGTGAAGCAGGTAACAAACCTAAAACATTCTATTCTAAACAAGAGGATGCTATACATCATAGATCAAGTTTAGGAAATCTAGAACTACAGTTAACTGCTAAACAAAATGAAGAAGATCCATATGAAGAACAAATTGCTGAAATGGAACAGCAAAGTGAAGAAGAAATAGATTATGGACCTATCAATGAATACAAACGTGTACAAGAACATCAAGACTTCCTATATAAACTTCTGACTAATAAAGATAGTTTTGTTAGAAAACGTATCATTGATCAGAATTTAAGTTATCTAAATGCTCGCCTAGGACAGTACCTTGACAGGATAGGTTTGCCACATACAGTCACTTTCTTAAATGACCTTTCTGTGGAGATTACTGAACTAGGTAGAGATTTAGATTTTGATAATTTATCAAGAGGTGAGCGTAACAGACTTATATTAAGTTTAAGTTGGGCATTCCGTGATGTTTGGGAAAGTTTATATCAACCAATCAATTTATTGTTTATTGATGAGTTAGTAGACTCAGGTATGGATGCTAGTGGTGTAGAAAATGCCATGGCTATACTTAAGAAAATGGCTCGTGAGCATAACAAATCCATTTGGTTAGTATCACACAGAGATGAACTAGCAGGACGTGTAAATAACATAATGACCGTAATCAAAGAAAATGGATTTACAATGTATGATACCGACGTTGATGTTGCCTAAAATTTTACATCTTGAATCTACAGATGCATGCCAAGCCGCTTGTCCTCAATGTGCTAGAGAATTTGATACTTCATTTGATAAAAATAATCTACATCATTTAACAGTTGATCAGATCAATAAATTGTTAATACCTGGTACTATTAAACAGTTAGACAAAATGTATATGTGTGGAGACTACGGTGATCCAGCCGCTGGTAAGTACACATTAGAAATTTATAAACATTTTAGATCACTAAATTCTAATATTACTCTAGGTATGAACACTAACGGTGGCATTAGAACTACAGATTGGTGGAAAAAACTAGCACAAATATTGAATTGTGATCAAGATTATGTAATTTTTAGTCTTGATGGCTTAGAAGATACCAATCATATCTACAGAGTAAATGTTAATTGGCAACGTGTTATGGAAAATGTTCAAGCATTTATATCTGCCGGAGGCAATGCACATTGGGATATGTTAGTGTTTGAGCACAACGAACATCAAGTTGAAGAATGCGAACAACTAGCACGTGAACTAGGATTTAAATGGTTTAGGGCCAAGGCTAGCCGACGACATATTGAATATCCTGTTAACTTTTTAAATCCCCCAAAAGAGTATAATAATCCTACAGTAGAAAAAGGAAAAATAAAGTGTCAAGCACTTAGTGAAAACAGTCTTTACATTTCGGCACAAGGAAAACTGTATCCTTGTTGTTGGTTAGGTCCAACAGAATATTCAATTGATAAGTTTGACAAAATACAAGAGTCTTGGAATTCTGATAATCCTTATTATCTTTGTAAAATAACCTGTACAGAACAAAACAATAAAAGTAGTTTTACTAACCAATGGCAGAGAGAAATAGAATTGAACTAGAAATTTTTCCATGGCGTTAACCGGTGTTAAATATTGAAACAAGGAGAATACAATGGCAGGTCCAGCAAGAGTACACCCAGGTAAACGTAAGGCAAATCCAAACTTTACCAAAAACGAAAAACCCCGTATCAAAGGGTGGAGTAAGGCAAAGTTAGAAGAGGCTGTTGAAAAAGCACAGCGTAACAAAGAAAAAGCAAGATATCGTCGAGAGATAGAAAGACGATTTTCAGTAGTTTAATTTCAATAAGGAAATAATAAAATGGCAACAATACATGAACAAATCGTAGAACAATTTAATGCCTACGTAGCAGAAGCAGAAGTATTTGATGGCAAAGGTGTTAAAGCCGCGGCCGCACGTGCTCGTAAAGCACTAGGTGAACTAGGTAAACTTGCTAAGGCAAGACGTGCTGAAATTCAAGACAAAAAGAACTCAATGTAATTATGGCATCATATGATAATCCTTGGACTTACCAGGGCAAACCTTTTGAGTCTGAGGATATCAATGACAACTATGGGTTCGTATACAGAATCACAAACACAGAAAACGGACACGACTATGTAGGTCGTAAGTTTTTCTGGACAGTAAAGAAGAGACCACCTCTAAAAGGCAAAAAGAACAAACGTAGATCAACAGTAGAAACAGATTGGAAAGACTATTGGGGATCGTCAGACAGGCTCAACAAAGATATAGACCAACTAGGCAAAGAAAAATTCACACGTGAAATTATATATTTGTGTAAAACACGTGGAGAAACCAACTATATGGAAGTATATTTTCAAATCATAGAACATGTTCTATTGAGAGAAGATAACTACAATGGGATCGTTAATGTTAGACTAGGTAACGGCTCCGTCAAAAACATATTAATAGAAGATTTAAAGAACATTTAACAGTCGCTAATGCAGATGTATTTCTGTGTCCTATGAGGAGATCGTGCTATGCACGTGGAACCCTTGAGAGTAGACTCAAGGACGGGACGACAAAGGCAATCAACTAGGTTTAAAACCCAAATGATGTAGGCTCTGAGAAAAAGCAACCTACGTGCTTGTTAATTTCGCTAACTAGGGATTATCAAGTAACCGCCAGATGAATCAAGAGTAGGGGGTACAGGCTGACCGCCTCCGTGCTAGTGTAAGCAATCTCTGTTAGTTAGTATGACGCAGTACTCGGATGATGCGTTTGTCATAATTTGCCTGCGGATAGGTGAATTATGACTTATATCTGGATGATACGAGTAAGTCAATATAAAATGTATTCTAGTTTAAAGTAATCAGATTAGAAAAAAGAACTTCGAGTGTAAACGAAGAAGTTAGATGTCGTTAGACATCTTTAAAATGTATATCCAAAATGTTCAATTTCAAGTCTTGAGTGTTTTTCTACTAGTCCTTTGACAAAACCATCATCACTATAATAGTCCTGATAAGGTTCTTTGCGTTGTCTAGTACCACCTTTGAATGTTCCCAGTCTTTGTGGTTCCCATGGAATATCTATTCTGTTACAGACTTCTTCTAAATCACTGTGTAGATGTTCGTATCTAACATAGTAATCTAATATTGGTTTACCTCTGTTGACATACATGTCTTTGTCATCCCATAGAATTCTAATGTGTCTACGTACAAATAAATCAAATAAACGTTTTACTTCGTTAAATGGCATATCTGTATAATCAACTCTTTTAGTTTCCCAAAAGAAACGACTCACTGCTTTGTCCCATGGATTACGTATACTGCAAAATTTAAAGTATGATTGCCATACATCATCTCCTAGATGATTATACAACTCCCACCATGGCATGTGATCGTAGAATTTATCGTATGGTGCTGATCTACTGCCTACAATACCTTGATTTGTAACTGCTTCTCGATATTTGTCAGTTGGTTCATTGTGCTCAGGAGTAGTACACCAAGGTTGAAAGTAGACTTCTATGCTAGTGCCTGCGGTCTTTTTAGTGCGTTGAAATATAAATTTTTTTGAATGGCTCAATATCATACAATTACTTATCGTAAAAAAAGGACTACCTTGCGTCTACGTAGTCCTTTAGTGTTCGAGAATACTGAGGGATTAAAGAGTTATTTCTTTTCCCAAATTGTATATAGTACCCATACAGCAATTAAACCTGCTAAGCCTTCGTTGCCTAGTGATTTAACGATGCCAGTTACAGAACCAATTACATCTGTGCCTGGAAGAAATGGTACTGTGTTACCGCCAAATAAAATTTCTAAAGCGATGAACATTGCCATTAAAGTCACTGCTAAATGAGCGATTTCGTTAGCCCACTTCTTTACGTTTTCTAATACTTTCATTAATATTTCCTCCGGGGATTAGCCCCAATTAAAAATAGCAAGAACCCAAATAATAAAACAAAGTTTCTTTGCTTCATTATTTAGGTATTCTTACTAGTGTATAATAACACCATTTTAGTGATTTGTCAAGAGGATAACTATATCGCATGTGGCTTTTATGCCACACCTTGACCTAGAAGAATGCCATGCCGGATTTTTTAGTTGTTTCTAGATTTTCTTTGATTAGTTCGGATATTGATTTGCGTTCTGATTCAGACAGCATCATAGCATCTTCGTAAGGAAGTCCGCCACGCATGTACCAACTCATTCTTAACGCATCTTCTTTTAAGGCCCTTACCTGACTGTCGAAACTGTTAATTAACTCTTCGACTGCGTCGTTGTCCAATGACAAGAGCCTTATGCGAAAAAACTCGAGTAGTCAAATGTGATTGTTATCGGAAACTCTTTACCACATTCTTCATTGTTGCAGTTAACTTCTACTGGCTTAACTCCGCCGTCAACATTTAATTTACTAACATACTCTTGAATTGTTTTAATAGTCTTATTAGTAGCATTATTATAAAACTCTGTAATAAATGCTAGGTCTGTAACAACAGTGCCATCTTCTGTAGTAATAGATTCTGTTTGACTAGCCAAAGTATTTACATTGAGATCAATAATATTTTTTAAATGGGTATCAAATCTTTCTTTGGCTTCTTGTGGATTTTCAGCCATATCACCAATACTTCTCAAAATCTGTTGCTCTTCGAATGCAATCATATTTGCTCTGTTTACTTCTGCATAATTTTGTGGTTTAATTTTTACGGATAAACCCTCAACGGTAATAGATTCGTTATAATCAGGATGTTGGATAGAACTTAATGTATTACCTAAATCAATAGCATACTCGTTTTCAGTTTCACAGTGTGGACACTTAGCAGAAAAGTCCATTTGGTTGCCATAACTAGCAATTCTAATAGCAATTAAGGTAGCGTCAACATCTGTTGCTGGCATATCCCAAGCATTGTGTATTTCAGGACAACAACTGTGTACCACTGACACAACACCTTGTCCATTTAACAGTGCATCTGGTGTTTTAAGTGTAATTTCATCTTTAGTAGTCATTGGCATTACACCCACTTCGCCTGTTGCAGATAAACTTAGACTACCATCTTTCCAGTACTTTCCTTCGCTTGGTAGTTTGAAATAGATACTAGGTTGCCTAAAATGTTTAGATAACGGGTTTTGAGCAGTATTCTGCTGATTATTGATTTCCATGGTTTTAAAATCCTATAAATACTATTGATATATCGTATACACTATTTATAGCACCAAAAATACAGGCAAAAATAACTTATGGATGACGATCAGATACAGCAGATGGAACGATTTATAGAGATCCTAGAAAGATATGGAGCCTCTACGACTCAAAATCAAAAAGTTATGGATGCCTTTAAGCGAAGCCAAGAAGAAGGTATGCGTGTCTTTGCAGAAACTATGCGTAAGATTTCTAAAGACGGAGATACTTTTACTGCAACCATTAATACCATTGATGCTCAATTACAGCGACTAGGTAATTCACAAAAAGATCAAGCCGAAAAAGAAAGACTGTCTAAAGAAAAACAAAGAGTACTTAGTGAAAGAGCCCATGCTAGAATAGAACAAAATATGGAAATGGCTGGCGAACGCTTAGTAGACGGAACAACAAAGGCTGTTACAACACTAGCACAAGGATTACAATCAGGTCCTGGTTCTGACTTTCAGACTGTAGGAACTGTGATAAAAACTGGTGCTAACATAGTACTTGGTGCATTAACTACAGTAGGCGATGCTATACAAGATTTTGGTAAGATGATTCCTTACATTGGCGGCCTTGCTAGTGGCGCAGGTGCTGTTATATCAGGACTTAGCAAAGTTGGTCAACAGGCATTACCTCCAGTAATAGATTTTCTAACTAAAGAAATTGAAAGAACTGTTAATCTGTTTTACAAAGCATCTAACATTGGTGCGGCCTTTACCAATGGTCTTACTGATATGCGTAATGCGGCCACTGCTAATTTTTTAAATTTAGAGCAGTTTGGTGAAGTTCTTGTTAAACAGAGAGAAAATATTGCTAGAGCAGGTCTAGGGTTTGAAGAAGCCGTAAGACGTGCGGCCGCGGCATCAATGGCGTTGGCTGATACCGGAGCAAGAACTAGACTGTTAAGACTAGGATATTCATTTGAAGAACAAAGTGAATTGATACTAGAAACCATGGCTGACATGCGTAGAGGAGGTCTTCTACAACGTTCCAGCGATGCTGAGATAGCAAGACAAACTGAAGAATATGCTAGTAACCTTAGAGTAATTTCTGCTGTTACTGGTGAAGATGCCAGAGAAAGAATGAAGCAGGCAAGAACTGCTTCTCAAAACATGGCAGTACAACAACAGATTTTGGCTCTACAGCAATCACAACCAGATGCTTATCAAAAAATTAACGGAATGATAGCCTTAATGCCTGATGAATTGCGGAAAGGTTTCTTGCAAATGGTTACTTTAGGTACAGTTGTTGATCAACAGACTAATGTAATGATGGCACAAACTCCTGCTATTAGAGGAGTATTACAAGACTATGTTAATACATTTAATGATAGTACAGTATCACAAGCAGAAGCCGCTGATAGAGTAGGTGCATCATATGGTAGATTACGTGAAGGATTAGAACAGTCATTACCTCAAACAGCAGTAATTGGCCAAGCCGCAATAGCAGGTGTTGGCGACCTGGTTGGCGGCGTTAGTGATCAAACTAGTTCATTATTTAGAAGAGTTTCTGGCATGACAGACGAAACTGCTCAACGTGCTAGAGATTCTGTTAATGGACAAGCAAGAACACAAGATGATTTAACTAATAGCGTGGTTAATACCATTTACTCAATGCAGAATTTGAGAATGATGTTGCAAGATGAAGTATTACCTGCACTAGATTTTTATGCAGATGTTACTGAACAATTTACTTCATGGTTAGCAGGTACACTAGAATTTTTGAAAAATGAGTTTGGTTATGGAAGAAGTAGCACCGACAATAGATTTGATAGAGATAGTCAATTCACACCAACAGACACTGAAGCATTATTAGATCGATTAGAAGGTAGAGCCAATTTAGGCGGAATGGATTCTTTTGTTGGTATGCTAACTGGTACTGATGATTTATCATTGGTTCAAAATAAAGATCGAGTACTAGCAGATCAAATACGATTAGTTAGACAAAGAATAGAACAAGAAAAAGAAATGGAAAGTCTACTTGGTAAGCAGAGAATGCTTACTCAAGAGTTAAATAGAACAAATCCTAATGATCAAGTAGGGCAAGAGAATCTAAGAAAACAAATAGCAGACATCACTGAAAAAGTAACAAATTTAGCCACTTCATCTGCACAGTTAGCGGGTATTGTTGAACATATTGATAAAACAACTAGCCCAGCAACAGAAAAACAATATGCTAGTGGTGGTATTGCTACAGGACCAATATCAGGATATTCAGCAACATTACATGGTAAAGAAGCAGTGGTACCATTACCAGACGGTGACAGCATACCTGTTACAATGAAATCAACAACAGGTAGTGGCGATGGACAAGCACAGATGTTAGAAGTATTACAGCGTCAATTAGAAGAACTTAGAAGCCAAACTGGTTTAACATATGATATGATCAAACACTTAGAAAAAGGTAATAGAACTTCTAGAGAAATTTTAACGTCATCATATTAGAGTGATAAATAATAGTAGCATATAATTGGAAGATTAAATGAGTTGGAAAAAATATTTTAAGGCCACTAGTACAGTTGGTCAGATGAGCCCACTGGGTAATGGCAACAATGCTAATAATTCAGTAGATGCTTCATATCGTAACTATCAAAGTACCTTACCAGAAGTTTATATTGGACATCCAAATCGTACAGAACGATACAACCAATATGAACAAATGGACATGGACTCAGAAGTCAATGCCGCTCTAGACATTCTTGCTGAATTCTGTACACAACAAAATGAAGAGAATGGTACAGGGTTTAACCTTTACTTTAAAGAAAGACCTACAGACAACGAAGTTAAGATTATCAAAGAACAACTTCAACAGTGGGTTAGTCTTAACCAATTTAACAAAAGATTATTTAAATTATTCCGTAACGTAATCAAATACGGAGATCAAGTGTTTGTTCGTGATCCAGAAACATTTAAGTTATACTGGACAGAAATGCAGAAAGTTACCAAAGTTATTGTTAACGAAGCAGAAGGTAAAGAACCAGAACAGTATGTGATTAAAGATCTTAATCCTAACTTCCAAAACTTAACCACTACATCAGTGTCAACCAGTGACACTTATACTAATGCTCCACAGATTGGTGGACCAAGTGGTAGTTACATACAACCAAAAACACCATACAGTGGTGGATCAAGATTCAGTAATGCACAAAACGAAGCAGTGCTTGATGCTGAACATGTTCTACATCTGAGTCTAACAGAAGGACTTGATGTTAATTGGCCTTTTGGTAACTCAGTATTAGAATCAGTTTTTAAAATCTTTAAACAGAAAGAACTGTTAGAAGATGCTATTATCATATACAGAATACAACGTGCTCCAGAGAGACGTATATTCAAGATTGATGTAGGTAACATGCCTAGTCACATGGCCATGGCCTTTGTGGATCGTGTTAAAAATGAAATTCACCAACGTAGAATTCCAACTCAAACTGGTGGTGGACAAAACATGATGGATGCTACCTACAACCCACTTTCAACTAACGAAGACTTTTTCTTTCCGCAGACAGCAGAAGGTAGAGGTTCATCAGTTGAAGTTATGCCAGGTGGTCAAAACCTAGGCGAAATTACAGACCTACGTTACTTTACTAACAAACTGTTCCGTGGTCTACGTATTCCAAGTTCATACTTACCAACACAGGCTGACGAAAGTGCGGCACAGTACAATGATGGTAGAGTAACAACTGCTCTTATTCAAGAGTGGCGCTTCAATCAATATTGTCAACGTTTACAAAATCTTGTGGTTGAAAAACTAGATCAAGAATTTAAAGTGTTTATGCGTTGGAGAGGTATGAACATAGACAACAGTCTATTTGAATTACGTTTAAATGATCCACAAAACTTTGCCAAGTATAGACAAGCAGAAGTTGATGCTACAAGAATACAGGCATTTACTAACCTAGAACCTATTCCTTATCTATCTAAACGTTTCTTACTTAAACGTTATCTAGATCTCAGTGAAGAAGAACTACAAGAAAATGATGAGTTATGGGCAGAGGAAAATGCAGAAGTATCAGATACTACTACTCCGCAGAGTGGATTACGATCAGTAGGTATTAGTCCTAGTGATATAGAAAGTGATTTAGATACTCTTGCTCCTGAGCCTGAAGAAGATCTAGGAACAGAAGAAACACCACCAGCAGACGAAATATAATTGGTAAATAATACTATGAACATAGTTGATATATTTGAAACCAATTCCCAAGACAGACGTACAGAGTCAGAAGACAATACGGCTCTTACTCAGTCTGATCTACGTAAGACTAAACTAACTCTAGCACAGATTAACAAACTAAGAGTTATGAATGATGTACGTAGACTAGAGCATGAGGAAAAGGTTGAATCAGTTAAAAAACAGTACTCTGCTCCACAATCTAGTCCAGATTCTATCTAAAATCACTCAAAAAACACCGTTTTATTGCTATTTTAATATAATAGCATTAAATACTACTACAACTAAATAAAAGACGCATTAAAAAAGAAGAATTCTAAATTTAGACATAACCCTTAAGGAGTTTTATAAAATGGCTAATAAGTTTGAACAGTTGATTGAGCATATCATCAACGACCAAAATGACGAGGCTCGTGAGTTATTTCATGAGATCGTGGTAGAAAAATCACGTGACATCTATGAATCATTAGTTGACGAATCAGATGTTACAGAAATTGAAACAACAGATGAAACTACTGACGAAGTAGGTGAAATTGTTGATCAAGTTGAAGCAGAAGAAGAAGGCATTTCTGAAGAAGAAGGTGAAGAAGAAGACGACATGGAAATGGACGTTGAAGAACCAGAAGCAGAAGAAGAGCATGAAGGTGATGTTGAAGAGCGTGTAGAAGACTTAGAAGACGCTTTAGACGAACTTAAAGCAGAATTTGACGCATTAATGGCAGGCGAAGCAGAAGAACCAGAACACGCTGAAGAACCAGAAATGGAAATGCCAATGCCAGAAGAAATGCACGAAGAAACAGAAGAAGTTGCTGAAGAAGAAACTGTTGAAGAAGCAGAAGAAACTGTTGAAGAAACTGTTGAAGAAGCAGAAGAAACTGAAGCAAAAGAAGAGATTGTTAAAGAGTACAAAGAAAAAGCACCAGCACCTAAAACTTCAGAAGAAGGTGCACAAACTAAATCACCAGTAGCGGCTAACAGTGGCGCAAAAGGTGCTGAGGCTAAGCCACAGTCATCACATGGTGAAGAAAAAGGTGCTCCAACTCCTAAGTCAGAGAAAATGACTGACGCTGATACAAAAGCACAACCTCTTAAAAAAGTATAATTTAGGAAAACACAATGGCATCATATTTAAAAGAGAACTTGACTTTTGACGCGGCTAAGATGGAAATCTTAACCGAAGATAGTAAAGACGGCAAAAGCAAGAACTTATATATGAAAGGTATATGTATTCAAGGTGGTGTTAAAAATCACAATGAACGTGTATATCCTGTAAATGAAATTGCCGATGCTGTTTCCCAACTTAATGAACAAATCAACGGTGGCTACTCTGTCTTAGGCGAAGTAGACCACCCAGATGATTTGAAAATTAACCTAGACCGTGTTAGCCACATGATTACAGATATGTGGATGGATGGACCAAACGGCTATGGCAAATTAAAGATTTTACCAACTCCAATGGGTACGTTAGTTAAGACCATGTTGGAGAGTGGTGTGAAACTAGGTGTTAGTTCACGTGGCAGTGGTAATGTCAACGAAACTGACGGCAAAGTTAGTGACTTTGAAATAGTCACAGTAGATGTAGTGGCACAGCCTAGTGCCCCTAATGCGTATCCAACAGCGATTTACGAAGGACTGATGAATATGCGTGGAGGTGCTAAGATGTTCGAAATGGCTCGCGAAGCCGGTGTTGATCAAAAAGTGCAGAAGTATTTGGTAAACGAGGTAACTCGTTTAATCAAAGATCTTAAAATTAAATAGGAGATCACAATGTTAGATGCTATCAAACCATTGTTAGATAGTGGAATCATTAATGAAGAGGCTCAAACCGCAATCAATGAGGCTTGGGAATCTAAATTAAATGAAGCCAGAGAAGAGATTCGTGCAGAAATGCGTGATGAATTCGCTGGTCGCTACGATCATGACAAGAAAGTAATGGTTGATGCTCTAGACAAGATGGTTACTGAATCACTCACCGCTGAACTTAAAGAGTTCGCCGATGAGAAACAGGCTCTTGCAGAAGACCGTGTAAAATTCAAGCAACAAATGGTTGAAAAATCAGAAAAGTTTGATCAATTTATTGTTTCAAAACTTGCTGAAGAGATCAATGAGTTGCGTAAAGATCGCAAAGTTCAAGGTGAGGCTATGGCTAAACTAGAGAAATTTGTAATCCACGCTCTTGCAGAAGAAATTAAAGAGTTTGAACAAGATAAACGTGCAGTAGTTGAAACAAAAGTTAAACTTGTAGCAGAAGCAAAAACTAAACTTGCTGAACTAAAAGAAGCATTTGTTAAACGCAGTGCTAAACTTGTTAAAGACACAGTAACAGAAAATCTAGGGTCAGAATTGACTCAATTAAAAGAAGACATTCAAACTGCTCGTGAGAACATGTTTGGACGTAGAATCTTTGAAGCGTTTGCTAACGAATTTGCAGGTACTCATTTAAATGAGAATGCAGAATTCAAAAAACTTTCTGACATCCTTGCTGAAAAAGAAGCAGAGATTGCAGAAAAAGCAAAACAAATTGAAGAATCAACTTCTTTAGTTGAATCTAAAGAACGTGAAATTCAAGTGATCAAAGAAAGTGCTGAACGTAAGGACACACTTAATGAATTACTTGGTACGTTAAACAAAGAGAAAGCGACAGTAATGTCAGACTTACTCGAAGGTGTGCAAACTGATAAACTCAGATCTGCATACGATAAGTATTTGCCAGCAGTTCTTAATAATTCTTCTAAAACTAAGGCCGAAAAGTCTGTTTTAGCAGAAGGTAAAGAAGTAACTGGTAATAAAGAATCTGCTAAGTCAGACGTTGAAACACCAGAAGACAACAATGTTGTCGAGTTAAAACGTTTAGCAGGGCTGAAGTAGTAACTTTTAATTAAAAGGAAAATAGAGAAATGACAACCCAACTATTAGAAGGCCGTTGGAACGAAACCAAGGACGCCCTGTTAGAAGGCTTACAAGGTTCACGTAGAACAACAATGGCTGTTATATTAGAAAACACTAAGAAACACTTGGCTGAGAACGCAACAAGTGGCGCAACAAGTAGTACTAACGTTGCTACACTTAACCGTGTTATTCTTCCAGTGATCAGACGTGTTATGCCTACTGTTATCGCTAACGAATTAGTAGGTGTTCAACCAATGACTGGACCAGTTGCACAGATTCATACACTACGTGTAAGATATGCTGAAACAAACAATGCAACAGGTTCTACAAACGACGTAACTGCTGGTGATGAAGCATTATCACCATTTAAGGTAGGCGCGGCTTACTCAGGTGACGGAACTGCTGGTTTAGCGGCTTCTACTTCAACACTTGAAGGTAACCCAGGTAAGAAAATTAACGTTCAAATCCTTAAACAAGTAGTTGAGGCTAAAACACGTAAGTTATCAGCACGTTGGACATTTGAAGCGGCACAAGACGCACAGTCTATGCACGGTTTAGATGTTGAGGCTGAAATCATGGCGGCTTTAGCACAAGAAATTACAGTTGAAATTGATCAAGAAATTCTTGCTTCATTAAGAAGTTTATCAGGTTCAACATATTCATACAACCAAAGTACAGTATCAGGTACAGCAACATTCGTTGGTGACGAACATGCGGCATTAGCGGTTACAATTAACCGTGCGGCAAACTTAATCGCTCAACGTACACGTCGCGGTGCTGGTAACTGGGCTGTTGTTTCACCTGCGGCTTTAACAGTGTTACAATCTGCAACTACTTCTGCTTTTGCACGTAGTACAGAAGGTACATTTGAAGCACCTACAAACACAAAATACGTTGGTACATTAAACGGTGCTATGCGTGTTTATGTTGACGGTTATGCAAGTGATACACAAGCAGTTTTAGTTGGTTACAAAGGTTCAAGTGAGGCTGACGCGGCCGCATTCTACTGCCCATATATTCCATTAATGAGTAGTGGTGTTGTACTTGACCCATCAACATTCGAACCAGTAGTTGGTTTCATGACAAGATATGGTTATGTAGAGTTATCAAACACTGCATCATCACTTGGTAATGCGGCTGATTACTTAGAAGAAGTTGGTGTAAGTAATCTTTCATTCCAGTAAGATATTATTGGTATTTGAAATTAAAAAGCACCCTACGGGGTGCTTTTTTTTGGTTATAACTTCTGATAACTCCTGAAGTAATAAGAGTATAAATAATAATGTTCGCTCGAAAGAGAGTTTATGCAGTACCCACTGCGTAGGCCTAGAACGCCAATTTAATCAAAGGAGAAAACAAATGGGACGTCCAATTAAAAAATTATTCATTGGTAACCGTAATTCAGGCGGTGTAGGTGGTGAAGGTTTAGCATCAGTAACACTTGGTGGTACTAACAACTCAACAGGTTATACAACAGGTGACGCTTTAACAATTTCAGCACCAGACTTACCAGGTGGTACACAAGCAGTTGCTACTGTTACTGCTACAGCAGGTGTTATTGATGGGGTAGTAGTTAGTACAGCAGGTGGAGGCTATACATCAGCACCAACAATTACAGCAGACACAGGTACACAAGGTACATTAACACTCACAGGTGTATTAACAACCGGCGCAACAAACGCTATTGCTATTTCAGCATACGTACCAGGTGGTTCATCAGCAGTAGCAGGTGATATTGAAGCACAAAAAGGTTCAAAAACTTATCGTGTTACAACAGCACAAGGTACTGGCGAATGTAAACTAGTTACATCAGCACCAGGTGAAGGTGAAATGCGTATTACTGCTACTGACTCAGCAGGCGGTACATACTACGTTAAGAAATTAACAAACCGTACTGTAGTTGTTCTTCCAGGAACAGGTTCACAGTTTGCTGAAGATGCAAAAGTGAAATGGGCTGATTCAGCAACACTTAACGAATCAGTAGCAATAACTAACTAATTCAGTTTAGTTTAAAGAAAGTAGCACTCTTTAAGAGTGCTATTTTTTTGAATATTATATCATCTGTTAATAGGCATAAATAATAGAAACTGGAAGAATTATATGGCAATTACAAAATTATCATCAGCGTCTTATGTGATACATCCGTTAAACGGTGATCCTATCATATTAGATGCCAACGAAGTTCGCATTCCTGGAAACCTAACAGTATCAGGAACTACAACATCTGTTGAAACAACTAACACTGAAATTTTTGATAATATCATCAGACTTAACGCTGGGCACACAGGAGCACCAACTCTTAATGCTGGTATTGAAGTTGAACGTGGTGACGAAACTGATGTACAGTTAAGATGGAATGAAACGTTTCAAAAATGGCAAATTACCAACGATGGTTCAACTTATGGTAATATTGCAACGGCGGCGGCAACTGGTTATATCACTGATGTTGTTGATGACCTTACTCCGCAACTAGGTGGCAACTTAGATGTTAATGGACAGACAATATTAGCGGCCAGCGGCAATGTTCCTATAGAAGGTAACATTCAAATTAATAATAGTTTAGGTACACCATCCACAGTAACAGATGCTAGTGTTTTATATGCGGCAACACCAGGATCAGCAGGCAGTGGTTTGTACATACAAAATTCTGCTGTAACAGCAGACGAATTAGTAACAAAATCGAAAGCAATAGTGTTTTCATTGATACTCTAGGAAATAAAAAATGGCGATTAGTAATACAGTATTAAGCACCAATGATGGTAACATCTATGTTAGTTCTGGTAGCAGTGCAATTACAGCAATTTATTTGTGTAATGCTGGTGGCACAGGCACTCAAACAGTTAACATATATGCAGTTCCAAGCGGTAGTACTGCTGGAGCAACAACTTACATATATCAAAACTTATCTATAACAGACGGAGATACTTATGTTATAGACACTGAAAAATTAATTTTAGATGATGGTGACCATTTAGTTGCAAATTGTTCTGCCAATGTTTCAGTTGTAGCAACTATCAGCACCATAGGAATTTAACAATGGGTAGACATGTTAAGAATACTGAACTCAAAGCAGGAGAGTCAGCAGTACGAACACCAACAGGTTCTAATGCTGAAAGACCAACAAATCCAGTAAGTGGACAGATTAGATACAATACTTCTTTAAGCAAACTAGAGTTTTACGATAACGACTCTTGGGAGCAAGTAGGTAAAGAAGGTAGTGTTACTATTGTTAAAGATACATTCACTGGTAATGCCAGTGCTGATACATTTGGTCCAATGAGCTACAGTTACAGTAACGGTGATGAACCTCAAGTTTTAGTTTTCCTAAATACTGTTTATCAAAACCCTGGAGTAAACTATACTTTTGATGGAAGTGATGATATTACATTTACTAGTACACCACCAAACAGTGCAACAATACTAGTTTTACACAATTACGCTGGTACAGTTATTTAGGAGTAGTTAATGGCAATTGGAAGAGTCCCAGGACCGGCCTTACTAGCAAACTTAGACAGGCAAGGTACAGACTTATCGTTTACCACATTAGGTAACACGTTAGTCAAAATGGACTTCACTAACTTTAGGTTAGGTGTTGGCAATACTTCTCCAACTGAAACATTAACAGTCAACGGTAATACCATTGTTTATAATGGTACACTCACAGCAGAAAACTTTTATTTAGATGGCGGCCTCTTTGATGCAGGTGGCATGGAACTAACTAATTTAGGTGATCCAGTTAGTGGTCAAGATGCTGTTACTCTTGCTTACTTAGAATCATTTGTGTCAAGTGCAACACTTGATTACGGTAACGTAATTCCACTAGGTGAACCTGACGACAGTGATCTAGTAACCAATGGTGCTTATCTCTATTGGGATACCAACTATAATGTTACTACAGCCATTGATGATCTAAATGAAGTTGTTGAAAATATTCGTAATAACACATTTGTTAAGTCAGTTGACTTT
>Ga0255768_10003236_pt1 | contig 16212 bp, 9 predicted proteins | sample 071ome_33_FD_179983 | JGI IMG/M metagenome (GOLD analysis project Ga0255768, IMG submission 179983) | Coastal salt marsh microbial communities from the Groves Creek Marsh, Skidaway Island, Georgia - 071412AT metaG (version 2) | ecosystem: Environmental > Aquatic > Marine > Intertidal zone > Salt...
TTGTTAACTGTAAATATACCAGTTGCAGCACCAATTGAGATACTGTCTGCTGCACCAAACGCTTCGATGGTTTGAATGTTTTCGTTGAAAACAGCAAATGTTCCGCTGTCTACTCTAGTTGAAATTTTAGAACCGTTTACATATACATCACGTTCTGAAATGATATCTCTGTTTGCAGTGATATCAACGCCTGCATAAATGTCATATGCAACACCCACACCACCTAGTACTTGTAAAGCACCTGTGTTTGGATTTACTGCATCGTCTTGGTTTTGAATGATAACATTTGGTACAACACCAAACTTAACAAGTTCTGTATCGTCATTTGTATCAATTACCATATAGTTGGTAATGTTTTCGTGAATTCTAAACACACCATTTAAGTTATCTGGCAAGTCAATATCAGTTGTACCATTGATATCAATGTTATCAACTGCTCTATCATCACCTAGTGTAACATTGCCGTTGATTGTAAAATCACCGCCAACAATCAATGCTTTAGCAACACTTAAACCACCGTCCATTACAACTGATGCATCACCTAATGCAGTTGCTTCTAAGTCGTTTTCAAACAATGTAGTTGGTCTAAAACCAAATGTAATTCTTTCATTGTTAGTACGTGTATTGATACTAACATAATCTAAACTACCTTCAGTGCTGATGCTGTATGCTTGGATACTTTCATCTGGAATACTTAAACTTACATCACCTGTGAATACAATATCACCGTTAACAGTTAAAGATCCTTGTACTAGCAAATCTGGATTAATTGTCATTAAACCTGTATCAGCACCCATGTTAATTACAGTAGCATCACCAAATGCTTGAATTTCTGTAGCAGTTGTATTCAGCAAGTTGAAAGCACCTGCTGTGTCTGTACTGATAACATCACCGTTGACATCAAAGTCACCGTTTAGAATAATGTCACCAGTAACAGTACCGCCTGTTAATTTGTTTAGGTATCTGTTTTCAACATAGTTTACAACTGCAAGTTGTGTAGGAGCAGTGTTTTGGTCTGCTGTACCTGTTGAACTTGACAAGTCAAAACTGTTGCTAACTTCTTTTAATTCAACACCAACTGGAATACCAAAGCGTTTAAATGGACCGATACTTGCAATACCATTTAGGTTAATCTCTTCTGCGTTAAGTGTAATAGCACCTGTAAGTGCGTTAACATTAAAGAAGTTACCAACTCTAAAGTTACCAATTTGGTCAACAACACCACCTGCAAAAACTTTACCTTGGTTAGTTTCTACAAACTCGTTTTCTTGTATAGCACTACCGCCAAAGAATGGAAGTGCGTTATATGTAATACCTGCACCAACATATTCAAATGCATGACCTGAAGTACTTACAGTTGAAACGTTTTGCATGTTACCCAGTGTACCTTCGTCAACACTTACAAGTGCTGGGAATAAGGTAAGTTCTGCTACACCACCGTATTGTAAGTTAAGTGCTTTAATAGCATTATCTTCAATCTCTTGTAAATCTTGTAGAACAATTTCTCTGTATGAATTGTTAAACGCAATACCTTGTGTGTCATAACTGTGATCAATTTCAACTGGAAGATCGTATGTTTTTATAACTTCTGCAATCTTAGCAATGTTGGTGTACAACGATTGTCCTGCTTCGACACTACCTGCATTTGTACCATATGTTTGTGATAGTGTATTTGTTGGAGATTTTGTTACAGTTTTGTTTTGTGCAATATCGCTCATTAGTTGAGCAATGTGCTTGTATGTATATTCTGTAATATCTATTTGATCAGCATTATCGCCAACTGTAGTAATACCACTTAAAATTGTACCACTGTAGTATGCTTCACCTGCTCTACGTGTCTGTTTGTTACCGCCGTACAGCATATCGTAAAGTGCAGCATCAAAGATGTATGAAGTATCTCTTCTACATTTTGCTTGATCGTATTCAAAACCAATAATATCAGAAGTAATAAAGTCAACTACATTTTGTTGAATTGTTGTATTTGCAGTTGCAACTGCATCTGCTGCTAATGATATTGTTGGTGCTACCCAACTAAAGTCTGGAGACACGTTGCCTGGAGTACCAGTTAAATCACCTGCTGTAATTACATCAATTGTAATTTGGAACAACGAATCGCTTGTTGCTGCTTCAACACTTGATCCAAAACCACCAATCTGTGATTGTGTTTCAGTGTTACCGGGTGTTACAACAACTGCTGAACCTTGGATTACATCTGATGCAGTATCTCTTAAATGTGCAAGAGCAAGAGCAGTAGGACCTTCTTCGCCTGGAATCTGGTTTGTATTTGCATCAAAATAAGATCTTGCAGACTGCAACGAACTTAGATTACCACCGTACAATAAGTCAAAACTAGTTGACTCAATAATGTAACCTGTATCTCTTCTACACGCTTCCTCATTGTAACTAAAGCCATTCAAACTTGTATTAATATAGTTAATAACTTCGTCTAAAATTGCAATTTTATTTGTTACATAAATGTCTTCTGCACTGTCAATTGCTGCTGCACTTGTACCACTTAAATCAAGTGCAATTTCATCTGGTAATACTGCTGTAGTATTTGCTTTGATTACATCTTCAACAATTGCAACTAAATTATTAACAATTGTACCTTCTGCTGCTGTTGCAGGTGAACCGTTTGTTGTTTGTCCTGCATAAGTTTCTTGTACAATATCTTCTAAAATAGCACCCAACTGTGCATACGCTGCTGCTGTTGCTTGTTGTTGATCGACTGGTAACTGACTCGAAGTTCCTTCAAAATAAAGGAACGATGCTTGTCTCATTGCTTGGTTAGTTTCATACTGAACGTCATGGCTAACAGCATCAATAATGTAACCAGTATCTCTTTCGCATTTGGTTTGATTGTATGTCAAACTTGGATAGTTTGTATTAATCCAACTGATTAATTCACTAACAATAAACGTTCTGTTTAACTGAATTAGTGTTCTAGCATTTGTACGGTTAGCATTTGCAAGCGGATTTGAGAAAGTCAATGCATCTGCATTTCCAACACCGTTTTGCAAAATATCAATTACTTCGTCAAACAAGTTTCCTACAGTTGTAGTGCTTGCTGCATCATCTGTAATATAACTTAATGCTTCAGTTTTAAGTTGAGTAACTGCACTAACTGTTTCTGTTAATTGATCGCTTATAACTAGTCCAGCGTTTGCATTGTAATATGCAAGACCTGCTGTAACACTGTTATAGTTTGTACCCATTTGTAAGTCAGTTGTTACTGCTTTAAGTATTAGTTCACTGTCTCTACGACATGTTGCACTGTTGTAAACAAAGTAAGTGTCATTAATCCATGCAATAGTTTCAGCAACCAAGAAGTCTTTGTTTTCTTGTAGTTGTCTTACAGCATCAATTTCTGCTTGGCTTGCAGGTGTAGGTGCAGGATAAGTATATCCTTCACTTGGTATTGTACCATATTCGATTATTTCAAGTACATTATCCCAACCTTCTGTCATTCTTGTTGTTACAGTAGCATTACTTGCAACTTCGGCTAGTGTAAGTCTTTTTGCTTCTCTTAACGCAATAATTGTTGCTGGAAGTTGTTGTGCATCAACTACACTTGCTGTTGCACGTCTGTATGCCAAGCCTGCAACTAAACCGTTATGATTGGTTCCTAGTTTTGTATCAAGTACCAATGCATCGAGAATTAAACCAACGTCTCTCTTACATTTAACTCTATCATATGTAAAATCAGGATAGTTAGTTAAAATATAATCTGTAGTTGATGTTTGTAGTGAACTACGTAATGACTGTATGGTTGTAGTTGCAGAAAGTATATCTTCGTCAACCCAAGAAGTTGAAACAGCATCAATACCAGGCAATTCATCTAAGTCACCTGCTTCAATAACATCGATAATTATCTGTAGCAAGTTGCTTATACGATTTGCTTCTACTGCTGTACCAGCATCGTTGCTTATATCTTGTGTATAATTGTTACCTGCTTGTGGTGTAAGAGCACTTTCTAAAATTACTCCAGTAATTATACCTTGCATGTGTACATATGCTGCTGCTGTTGCAGTTGCTTCACCTGTACCTAACTGACTTGCAGTTCCTACATAATAACTTCTAGCATTTGTAATTGTAGCAGTATTTGCTTCATAAATTAAATCATGAATCAATGCATCAATAATGTAACCTACATCTCTTCTGCATCTTGCTTGATCGTATTCAAGTGTTGGATAATTGTTATTTACAAACTGAACAACATCCTCCATGATAAATTGTTTGTTTGCTAAAATTTGAGTTTTAGCATTTGCTCTGTTTGAAATTATTGCAGGAGGATTAGGATATCTAATATCGTCTGCATTAGTAATTGAAATATTAATTGAAGAAATAATATCATCAATAATTGTATCTTCGTTTGCAATTAAATTGTCAACTGCGCTATCGATTCCTGCTGCTACCCATGTAGTAGTTGGTGCAACCAGTGCTGGCAATCCACTTAATGAATTGTTTGTAATAACATCTTCAATATATTGAACCAAATCTTCTAGTTCAGTTCCTTCAGTAGCACTTGCAGGATTACCAGTAAGTGTTTGTCCTACATAATTTTCTTGTACAATGTCGCTAACAATATTTGCAAGTTCAGCATATGCTGCTGCTGTTGGTGCTCTTTGTGCTTCTGGTAGTTGACTTGCTGTTCCACTAAAATATGCATCTGCTACTCTGCGTGTTGCAAAGTTACTACTATATTGTACGTCAAAACTTAACCCGTCAATGATATATCCAGTGTCACGCTTACATTTTTCACTATCGTAAACCAATGCAGGATAGTTTGTTCCAATCCATGTATCTAGTTCATCTATAATAAATTGTCTGTTTGCTTGCAACAATGTTCTTGCATATGTTTTGTTTGCAAAAGTTGGACCAGGATCTGTAAATGTTAATGCATCTGCATTGGTGATCAAGTCATCTGTTAGATATGTAATAACTTGGTTTTGTAGTGTTGTTTTTGCACTAGTTAATGCTGTTACTGCTGTTGAAATGCCCGATGCTACCCATGTAGTATCTGGGTTAACTAAACTTGGCATTCCGCTAGTTGTATTTGCATCAATGACATCTTCAATAATTTGTACTAGCCCAGCAATATCATCAGATTCTGTTGTGCTTGCTTGGTTTGCATTTGTTGTTTGACCTGAAACATTGTTTAACACAATCTGGCTCATTACAAAACCAAGATTGGCCATTGCTTGTACTGTTGGCTCTTTTTGTGCATTTGGTAATACACTGTAAGCACCATCGAAATAACTTTGTGCTGCAATGCGTGTTGCACTGTTGCCACCGTATTGAATATCATAACTTACTGCGTCAACAATGTATTTAATATCACGTTCACAAGTTGTTTGATTATAGTCTAAATTTGGAAAACTACTGTTGATATAATTTGTAACTTCAGTTGCAATAAAATCTCTGTTTGATTGTAATAGTGTTCTAGCATATGCTCTTTCGGTTACAATACCAGGATCTGTCCACACTAATGCATCGGCTGCGCCTGTGCCATTTGTAAGAATATCTAGTATTTCATCATAACTTGCATTTGATCTGCTAACTGCTGTTGCATCACCTGCAACTAATGTTGCTGATTCTGTTTTTAACAATTCAATTGATTCAATAGTTTGTTGGAATTCTGCACTTAGAGTATAACTGCTTGGCGCTCTTTGATAACTTAAACCTGCATATACACCGTTGAAGTTTGTGCCTAACAATGCATCGTATGCAACACTGTCAATAATTAAACCAACGTCTCTTCTACAAATTGCACTATCAAATCCTGCACCTTGAAGCAAATTAATAATTTCGTCGTATGCTGCATCTGATCTAGTTACTGCTGTTGCACTACTTGCTAGATATGTTGCAGATTGTGTTTTTGCTTCTTGTATACTTCTAATAGTTTGTTGGAATTGGTTGCTTAAAACATAAGCACTTGGTGCTCTATCATAACTTAAACCGGATGTAATTGCATTGTAGTTTGTGCCTAGTAATACATCGTATTCAACACTGTCTAAAATGTATGCTAAGTCTCTTCTACATGTTGCTTCGTTGTAATTAGCGCCTTTGATAATATCAAAAAACTCTGCCATTAATTCATTAATGCGACTAACAACAACTGGCGTTGCTGCAACTGTTGCATCTGCTAATATCAATGCTTGTACATTTGCAAATGCATCCAAGGTAATAGCATTTTGACGCTCAATAACTCTATTAGCATTTGCTCTCAAATAAGAAAGACCTGCGGTAATTGTGTTATAGTTTGTACCTAGTGCAGCATCAATAACCAACGCATCTACTAATAATCCAACGTCTCTTTCACATTTTTCTTGATCATAACTTAATTCAGTAAATTGATCTCTAATGTACTCAAGTGTTTCTTCTAAAATAAATTCTTTGTTAACAAGTAGAGTATCTTTTGCGTAGTTGTGTCCATCACTTACTGCTGTTTCTGTTTTGTAGAAAATATCAGGTGCTGCTGTACTATCTTCGTTTGCAATAAATGTTGTGATAGTAGCAAAATTTTCAATTACATCGTAACGCAATTGTTCAAGTGTTGGACTTGTGTCTGGAATTCTATCAAGAATTTCATCTCTTGCTGCTTCAATACCGTAGATAGTAGGTTCTAATTGCTGGAATAAAACTTTTTGTGATGTTGCACGTAGATAACTTCTTCCAGCAGCAATTGCTTGATAGTTAGTACCCATTGTAATATCGCCCATAACAGCATCAACGATACGTCTTACGTCACGTCTACATACTGTTTCGTCGTATATAAATGGTTGTGTAGATATTTCAGTGTTAGTGACATAATATTTAATAGGGTCACCGTCAAATTGGATAATACTACCTGTTTGTGGAATATCTCTTAAACTGTTAACTTCAATTTGTGTGTTAGACAAAAGGTTTGCTGTTGCAATACCTGCAACTGTAAATCCGCCTCCTATAAGAGTAATATTTGGTATATCAGTATAACCACTACCTTGATCAACAACTGTAATCGAAGTTAATTCACCTCTAGTTAAGTCTACACTAGCAACACCTGTTGCAGTAGTACCGTTTGGATCACTAGGAGGATCAATTACCACAGTAGGAGCACTAGTGTAACCACTACCTGTACTGTTTACAGTGATACTACCAACTCTACTTGAATAATTTTGTGATGGTCTTGCAGTTGTATAAACTTCGTCAAAAACACCGTCTGCAATAATAGCATATGTACCAAAGTCACTAACTGAGTTGGAAATACTTAGATAACCACCTTTGCTTGCATAGAAGCCAATACGTGTGAAAACCGAGAAGCAACTAACAATCTGTGTATAACCAAAGTTTGTAATGTGGAAACCAATACCACCTTGTGCAATTTGTGTAAATGCGTCAGCAACCATTGAAAATACAAGTGAACGCTGATCGTAATCATTACCATCAACAAGCATACCATTACCGCCGCCTGTTTCGTTAACACGTTTTGCAAATGGAACAGCAGGATCGTTTTCAATCGGTCTTGCACCTGCTGGTACGCCTGGAATTTGTTCTGTTTGGAATGGAATAAATTCAGTACCGTCGTTCAACCACGGACCGTTCATGTTTGTACAGTTTTGTACATAAGGTGAAACAGTTACAAGTGCACCTGGTTTGATTCTCACACACCAACCTGGATCTCTCAATGCACGGAATGTTACTTGGAAGATGTAACATGCATTGTCTACAAAGAAGAAATCTTCAGTTGGGTTATTTGGGTAAAGTTGTGTGTTACGTAAACTGTCACCTCTAACAGTTTGACGTTCTTTTAAAGTAATAGGGTTATTTTCATAAAAGTCGCCTGCTGATACATGAATAGTTGCACCTGCTGGTGCTGCTTCAACTGCTGCTTTTACAGATCTTTTTGCACGGTCAGGACCTGCACCAAGTCCGTCGTTGTCATCACTACCCTGAAGACTTACATAGTACACATTAGGGTCTGTAGGACCACTACTTGCACCTGTAACTTCAAGATCACCTGTAATTTTAACTTTACCGGAGCCAGGATTAAGTTCAATTGTGCCATCATTATTAATTAATAACTGACGGTCTCCAATTTTTCTTTCATGTAAGATCTGCTTCTTTAAATATTCCATTATACTTCCAAATAACTAATGATTGCGCTTAACTTATCAGAGTCTGGACTAATAAGAACAACTCTGTCACCTTCTTCTAAAATTAGACGTTCAGTATTAAAACTAAATGTCTCTTGTGCTGGCATTTCTATGTTGTTGAGAACTTTGTTTGCATCGCCTTTCACACCGCCAGATCCTTTAATCACATGCATGTCAAAACTACTATCGTTAGCAGAATCTGTTGTTGTAGCATAGTTACAAACTAATATAGTTGTCAAAGCATATTTTTTACCAGCAGGCACGTTGAGTACTGTTGTGTCAGTTGCTCCTATAAGTTGTGTGTTTATTGCCATTTTATGCTTCCTTAAAAAATAATACTATAAAGTAGTGCTTTGTTCCTGCTAATAATTTCGTCTTGAGTGCTGTTTTCATTTATAAAAAATAAACCTGTACCACCATCTGCTTCTTCTTTTGAGTATAATTTAATACCATCAACTGGAGCATCTGGATCAGTTCCTCCGGGTTGTGGATCAACATACTTAGGAAACAACATAGGAGTGTTTAATTTAACACTACCGTCGTCATCACCTTCCAAAATCAAATCTGCATTAGTAGAACGTGGACGTATCGTATTTCCTTCAATTTCAAGATTAGTAAATTGTGTTTTAATTCCTGAAATTCTAACTTGTTCCGCCCCGTCGATATCTATTCTTACTATGCTTGCAACACCAGTCTCATCAAAGTCTGCTGCTACAACTCTAGTGTCTCCATTTGGAGTAGGACTTACTATTTTGTTTTGAAAATTATAATTCCAATAAGCAGTAATATAATCAATCATACCTTGTACGTTAACAATACTCTGTCTATCAAAATTTGTACTTCTTAGAGGTTGTCCAGGCACATTACTATTTTGAGGAATTAATGCGCCATTACCAGCATAATCCCAAAGACGTGTTTCATAGTAATCAGGCACACGTACCAATGCAGTATCATTAGGATCACCTACTGTTGCATCTAACAAAATTAAGTCTCTATCGTCAAAAGTACCTATAAAGTTTGTAAACAACCCTGCAAGTCCGCCAGTTTCACCTGCGGCATCACTATTTGTTGTTTTTAAAACAAATGCACCAACACTTGAGAAAGGATTTTCTCTGTCAATTACACCGGAATTATACCACTGTAATGACTCATCGAACAAAAATCTAGCATCGCCACTTACTGCTACACCTCTGTCAATAACAATACCAGAAGTAGTTTCACTAATTCCGTTTCCTGTTTCGCCGTTGTTAAGTGTAATCAAGTTGTCTTCAATCACAAGATCGTTAGTTGATCTTTGAGTAAAGTCACCTGTTACAGTTAAGTCACCGTCGATATTGACACCGCCACCGCCGGTGAAAAAATCAATACTACCGCCGTCTTTAACGGTAACTTTGTATAAATCTACACCTAGGTTTGCAATTTTAGCACTAGTAGCCATATTTGTTTAACTCCTTAGATAGCAGTTAAACGTAATACAGTGTCGGTTGAATCGTCTTCTAACGCCCATGTATAACGGTTGTTATCAAAGTCTACTGCTGTTCTGTTGAATAGTTTTTGGATTACTTTACGCACACCATTGGTATCAAAACCTTCAATTACCATTTCACCTGCTGCAATACTTGCTGTTGCTTTGTTTACTAAACGGCAAACTGCTGTTGCTGTTGCACCGTTATTTGAAACTGTAAATTTGTTAGTACCTCTTTGGTCTACGATGTATGCTTGCTCATCAATCCCGCCGCCTACATATGCACGTACTGTGATATTAGTTGCGTCTGCTGGATCTCCGAAATATCTTTTATTAATTGGACGTCCCATTGTTTTCTCCTTTTTGACGTTCTAGGTCTACGCGGTGGGTACCCGCATAAGTCCTCTGCCCGAGGCTCTCCTCTCGACATAAGTATTTATCCTTTTAGTAAAAATGGGTTATAATGTCCACAAAAAAAGGCCTGCTAAAATATAGCAGACCTTCTCTATAATATTGATAGGTTGGATTAAGGATTACCAACAATCGCCTTTGTAGATCCTGTCCATAAAAGCGAAGCCTAGCATCGGATAGTTACTTCCAAAAACACATCTTCAAGTCTCCTTGCTCATGCGCTGTCACTACAACTACTAGCCAAGTTACTGCCTCTACCAAGCAGCGTTTCCTTGCACTATCTAACTCAGACCGTCGTCTTTGTTATGTACTTAATATAGCATAAACAAAACAAAAGTCAAGTCTTTTTTTTAAAAAAGTCATAAAAAAAGGCCCCGTAAGGCCTTTTTTCTTAATTTTAAATCTAAACTTATGAGAAGCTTAGGCTTGCTGCATTTGTCTGTAGGTCGATTAGTGACAAATAGTCAGCTGCGTTACCTAGAGACGATGCTGTGTTTGATAGCTCAACATAACCATAACGTGTCATGAATGAAACGGTTGGTTCAAATGTGCCTGGATCAAGAACAACACCTGAAGACATTAGTGGGATGTATGGGCAGTAGAACGCTGCTGCGTCTGACTCTGAAGTACCCTTATAACCTACTAGTACGTCATCATTTGCTGCATATGTGTTTACATATACTTTCATTGCACCATTCAATGTACCAACTAGTTTTGTGTTAGTTGGTGCTTCAAATGTACCTTCAGTTGTACGAGCAAACGCTGAAGTTGTAGCACTTTGTAGAATTGTTAGTGTTGTTGGTGAAACAACAGCCCAGTTACCTGCGCCTCTGCGTGTACGCTGAGCAATTCTGTTTGATGCACGGTTGATTAGAACTGCAAGAGCTGCATGTTCGTCACCAACAAATGTTGCTGTACCTGAAACTGCTGCTTGGTTGTATGTATCAGCAGCAGAACCTGCTAATGATGTTAGAGATGCTAGGACCTCTTGGTCAATTTCAGCAGTAATTTCTTGTGCTAGAGCAGCCATGATCTCTGCTTCAACGTCAATACCATGTTGTGATTGAGCGTCTTGAGCAGCTTCAAATGTCCAACGTGCTGACAATTTACGTGTCTTTGCTTCGACGGTTTGCTTTAAGATCTGGATGCTTAGTTGGTTACCAGCTGAACCTTCTAATGCCGCAGTTGCTTCAGCTGTACCACCTGTGGCACCTGAATATGCTTCTGCAATTTTAAATGGTGATAGTGCTTCTTCACCTGCTACTGCTCCGCTTGCGCCTGAGCCATATGTGTCGCTATAGCGAACACGTAGTGTGTGAATCTGACCAACTGGACCAGTCATTGGCTGAACGCCAACAAGTTCGTTTGCAATAACCGTCGGCATTACACGTCTGATTACTGGTAGGATAACACGGTTAAGTGTTGCGATGTTACCGGCAGAAGTAGCACCAGCAGTTGCGGTTTCAGCCAAATACTTGCGAGTATTTTCTAGTGTTGAAGCCATTACTGCTTTCTTATTGCCTTGTAGGCCTTCAAGAAGTGCTGTTTTAGTCTCTTGCCAGCGACTTTCTAGTAGTTCTGACATTGGTTTCTCCTTAATTTAATCCAGCTAAACGACGAATATCAATTACGTTTTTGTCGTCTGCTTGTATGTCATTTTTGTTTTCTCTGTTGCCTGTTACTTCTTTTGCCTCTGCTAATACTGCCTTTTGCTTCGCTGGACCTTTACCGTCTATTACTGCCGGTAGGTACTTGTCAAACGCAGATTGTAGTCTGCTAGTTTGTACAGATTCCAGTAAGTCTTTCATTATTGATTTCTGTTCCGCATTTAGTGGATCAGTTAATTCGTTAACAATTTCTTGACGTTTTATTGACTCGTTGATGCGTTTGATTTTTACATCTTGTGCTTCAGCTAGTTCAATTGCTTTCTTAGCTGCCTCACGAGCTTCATTAACTTGTTTTGTCTTCATATCAACAACTTTTAATAGTTTTTGTGTTTCAGACTTTTCGTTTAACAAGCTATGAGTATACTCATTTGAAAATGCTTCGAAAATTTTACGACCAAAGTCGTTTTGTCTTGCTGTGTCGATATCTTCTTTAAGTTGAGAAATTTCTTTTTTAAGTCCTTTTCCAACCATTTCTGATACCATTTCAGCAGATTTAGAAATAAAGTCTTTTTTGACTTTTTCAATGTGTGACTTGCCTTCACGTACAAGACGTACTTTTGTTTCGGCAAGATCTTTTTTGTCTTCGTAAAACTCTGCAAGTTCTTTAGCAAGTGATTCTACTACAAATTGTTCCATAGCTACAAACTTATCAGCCATTGCTTTTTGATCTGAATGTAATTCTGTAACTTCTTTTTTCAAAGATTCCATTACAAAATCTTTTAGAAGATTAGCATTTTGACGCTGTGCAACAGCAAATTTTGCTTTTGCTTCAGCTAATTGCTTACGATCTTCTTGGAATTCTGCGATTTCCTCTGCTAGTTTTTCAGTAACTAATGCATCAACAGCTTCCACCATAGTTGATTTGTCATGCTCATACTTTTTAGCAAATTCTTCACGTAGTTCAGCTGTTACAGCAAGTTTATTTTCTTTAATTCTTGCTTCCCAAGCTTCTTGTATTTCAGAACGTACTTCTTCTGAAATTGCAGTGTTTTCAAAGAGTGATTTCAGTGCATCGATCATGTTTTTCTCCTAATTCACTGGAGCCTGCTTATTATGTCTAATAAGCTCTCTTTGAGATATTTTTGTGCCTTTTTATCGCCTTGAATTTCCCTTGATGTTTGGAACGCCCTATAACCACCCTTGGTATTCATAAGATGTTCGTAAATTGGTGTAGGATATGCACCAGGGGCGCTAGGCTGAGCCACAACGTCCACGGTGATTATTTCAAAATCACTAACCTCTCCTGATCCGTCTTCCATAACATTACCGCTACCTCTAGATGAGACACCTAGTTTAACACCGCTTTCAAGCATTGTTTTAACTAGTTGTCCCATTGGAGTTGGTAAAATTTTAAGTTTTCCGTAACCATTTGGACCATCCATCCACATTTCTGTAATCATATGGCTTACACGGTCTAAGTTAATGTTAAGTCCTTCAGGATGATCTACTTCACCTAACACTGAGTAGCCACCACTAATTTGTTCGTTGAGTGTGGTGACAGCCCTGCCAATCTCGTTAACGGGATAAACACGCTGATTTGCGTTGCGTACTCCGCCTTGAATGCAAATACCTTTCATGTAAAGGTCTTTACCATCGTTAGCAGACTCAACAACAATCCTAGCCTGGTCGAAACTCAAATGTTCATTTAGTAAATTCATCAGTCAGTCCTTAATCAGTTTAGCTGCCAATAGTTGATTTTTTATTAGCTGCATCGCCGGCTGCTTTAGCTGCTGGTGCTGATTTAATGTCAGCTGCTTTACCACCTGGAACGTTCACGTTACCCATGTCGTCCTCTTTTGGTGCTGCTGCTTTGCCGCCTGCTTCATCTTTTGATCCTGCTGCGATATTTGCTGATGTACCACCCATATCATTTTTACTTGCTACAGCTGATTTTGTACCGTTAGTACCTGTATCGCCCATTTTTGGTGACACTGTGTCAACATATTCACGCATTACTTCGCCTGCTGATTTTGGTGCTTTTGACTCTTCTACTTCGTCATCAGTTGCTTCTTCAACTTCTTCGTCTTCAAAAGCAATTGCTTCTTCTTCAGCTTCTTCGTCGTCGTCGTCACCTTCTTCTGAATCCATGTCCATTGGCATTTCATCATCTGCAGGTGCTTCGTCGTCGCCATCTGCCATCATTGCATCAAATTCTGCTTTTAGTTCGTCTAGCATGTCTTCAATGTCTGTTAAACGATCTTCTACATCGCCTTCACCTTCGTCGTCCATGCCCATTTCTGGCTCGTCGCCCATTTCTGGCTCATCGCCCATGTCTGGCATTTCAATGTCACCCATCATGTCATCAACTGGGTCTGCTTCTGCTACGTCACCATCAAAGAAGCTTTCGTCTACTTCTTCGTCTGCTTCGTCTAATTCTTCTTCTGATTCGTCAACTTCTTCATCGGTTGCTTCGTCTAGGTCTTCGTCATCTGACTCATCTAGATCTTCATCAGTTGCTTCATCTACTTCTTCGTCAGTTGTTTCTTCAACTTCTTCATCTTCAAGTAGTGATTCATAAATGTCACGTGATTTTTCTACCACGATTTCGTGAAAAAGCTCTTCCGCACCTGCTTTGTCTTCATTGACAAGGCGCTCAAGCATTTCTTCAAACTTATTGCGTTCAGTCATGTTATTCTCCTTTAAATTTACAAGGCTGTCTATTATATTTACACTTTATTTAAAATATACGCTTAAAATGGGGCAAAAACACGCCGTTTTTATACGGGAAGTGCTTTTAGGCTGAATTTTTGCACAAATTCAGGTATAGTTTGATGATATAAGTTTTGTAAATCTTTTAATTGATCAGGTACAAAACCTCTATTGTTTTCAGTTATCCTAATGTATTTAGTTCTTGGATTGGTGTTTATTGTCATAGTAGTTTGCCGTACCCAATTACCATAATAAGTTGCTCTTTCGTCTGATCTTTTATAATTTTTTGTGTCTGCAAATAAATTGTTTACTTTATTATTATCTTCACCTACTCCTAAAAAATCAAATCCTAATATGTAAATGGTTTTAAATTTATGTGTACTAGCAAGCCATAATGCTGTAGGACCACTACTCCATCCTTTGTTAGGATTGAGTAAATTTAACCCTTCTACAGATTGGCTGTACTTGTTTGGATTAGTATATACTTTATGATGCCTATGATAGCCGTTATCTGCTATTTCCATAATCATTTTAGTATCTACAGCTACTAAATGATCAACCGCACATTCTCTATAAACTGCATTACAAGCATATACAGTTCCTTGATCTTTTAATTGAGGTATTGATATTTGTTTTCTACTTGTGCCATTGCCAAGCACAAAGGCTATCTCAGACATTAAATTCCAGCGGCTGCTGCTTGTGCTGCAATACCGTACATTTGTTTCACAAAGTTCAAGTCTTCTGCTTGTTCTTTGCGTTTCATATCGCTTGCTTTACGCACTTTATTAATGTCTTTTAAAGTGAGCTTTGCTTTTCTGTTATCAGACATTTTCAAAACGCTCATGTCATCTTGAGCATTGTACCTATCATTTTCTGTAGGTTCAAGTGTGTCGTCATCAAAATAAAACAATTCTCTTAGTATCATGTTATTATTTACCTTTTTAAATTGTTTGATCTGTAGCAGGTTCTTCAGCGCCTAATGCTCCTAAGTCTGCGCCTGTGGCAGTATCAGGTGGTGTATCTTCGCCGCCGTCGATGCCGCCTAAGTCATCATCTAATCCTGTTTCTAAACCACCAAAGTCTCCGCCTAAGTCGCCTCCAGTAACACCTGCGCTACGCATTTCTGCACTTCCTTCAGCATCCGTTGGCATTAAGTTTTCATCGTTTTCTTCACGCCATAGACGTTCGTTTTCGGCAATTTCTTCTTTGCTCATACCTAAGAATCTACTCATTGCAAATCTATTTGAAATATACGGAATAGCAGCCATTTGTGTAAATGTACCTATTCTGTTGTTATCAAGTTCAGCTTGTCTATAACTTGCAAAGTTTTGTGGTGGAGTTAGTTTTAAGTCAAACATTGCAAAGTCAACGTTTGCACCTTTACTGTTTAAATATAATTTAAATTCTTGGTTAAAAACTTCTTCAACCATTGCTTGCAAGCGTTCACAATACTTATTAAAACGTAGTTCTTGAATGTATGCTGTGCCTACTCGTCCATCATTATACTGCGATGCACCGTCGTCTGCACCAGTAGGCAAGTAGGAACTAGGTATACGCAAGCCACGCACCAACTTGTTAGTAAAATACCTAAGGTCATCAATTTCACCTAAGTTAGTACCACCTGGTAGTGTTTCAACTTTTGATCCACGTCCTTCAGCAGTTTGTGGGAAAAAGTAATCTTCGTTGATTGACAGTGGATTATAACTTGAGTCTATAACATTTTGTCCACCACCTGTCTTGGATGGGATTCGTCTTTGATGTATTTCCGTTTTAACACGCTCCACAAACTGCATAGCAAGGTGTGAAGGCATGTTGCCCACATCAACGTAGAATACTCTGCGCTCTGGCGCACGTTGGACACGATAGATAATAATCGCATCTTCAA
>Ga0255768_10003249_pt1 | contig 16180 bp, 23 predicted proteins | sample 071ome_33_FD_179983 | JGI IMG/M metagenome (GOLD analysis project Ga0255768, IMG submission 179983) | Coastal salt marsh microbial communities from the Groves Creek Marsh, Skidaway Island, Georgia - 071412AT metaG (version 2) | ecosystem: Environmental > Aquatic > Marine > Intertidal zone >...
CATTTATGACATATAATTTTTTCTGTTTAAACGCTAACAATCTATTTCCTAAGCTATGTAATGCAGTAAATGAATCACCGTCACTAATACCAATGTCTAAGAAATAACTATCAGGAAATGTAGAAAATCTATTTACTGGAGAATAATATATTCTATCATCAAATACTTTATTGTTCTTTCTAACATTACCAACCCATGCTCTTCTAGCACATACTGTAGCTGCTTTAAATCCACCATCTGTTCCAAAGTCAATACTTTCTTCATCTTGTGAATATCCATTTATACTTTCGTATGTATCTAAGGATGGATTTACAATATCAAAAGAAACAGAATTTTCATGATAGTCTGTTGCTGCCTGAACAAGAGTTGTATAATCTTCAAATAAATTTTTTCTTACTCCTTTATAATAATCTACATCTAAAAATAATACCCATCTCCCATTACCGTCTTTTTTCCTAGTGTATACACGAAAACCTTTTTCATTTGTTCTACCTGTAAATGATGTATCTTGTATTCTAACTTTTACTCCAGTAAAATATGCACCAGCAGTAATAGCAAACAAGTCTGATTTTGGTGCTTGAGGTAATGATTCATTGTCTTGTAAATCTACTACGGTATGGCAAAACTCATAAGAACCTGTTTCCCATCCACCAGATGTTACAGATATACTTGTAGATGTACTAACTTTAACTGGAGATGAACCTGCGTGCTCTAATATTCCTGTACCAAATACATCTCTGTCTACAATTAGCTGTACTACCTTTTTATCGTCTGCTACAGCTAAATCTACATAGTTTACCCCTCTAACTCTCATACCTTCACCATTAATAAATATTATGTGTCCATCAGCAAATTGTCCTGTAGTAAATACACCAGCAAAATCTAAATCAGCTGAAGACATATCTTCTGCTGTTTGTAATTTTAAATAAACAACTTTATCTGTAAGTCTAATATCTGCTGTTGGGTCAGGGTTAGTTTCATTTGGATTTACTGTAGTTCTTAACTCAGTAGAGGTTGCGTCTTTTACAATAGTAGTAAAAGCAGTAGCGTCTATGATTGGGTCTGTAGATAGTATAATGCTAAACTCTCCTGAGCCAGGATTTACTGAACCAGAAGAGCCAAAAGCACTTGACTCTGAAATATCTTCAAATTGATTGCCATCTATTTCTATTTTAGTATTTATATCAGTCCATCCACCTGTAATAGTTGTACCTAATCTTGATGTTTGGTCTACATATACTAGTTTTTTAGGTTCAGCACTGTTTGTTCCGTCTACTACTAATTTATCAGAAACATATAACAAACCATCTACAAAATAATATACTGGCTCTACTCCTCCAGTAACTCCCATATCTATTTCAGAATCTACGCCTTCGTATGAAAAGTTTCCAGTGCTGTCAAAATCTCTTCTAAAAAATTGTATTGTAGTATTTCCAGAACTTTTGTCATTAGGAAAACAAATTGCTTGAGTTGGCTGTGTAGCTGTTCCACTTGCATCTAAATTAAACTGAGAATTAAAAATGAAAGCTCCATTTCCTTTTTTAGTATGGATTAAAGGAGAAGCGTTTCCTGTGTGTTTTGCAGTGTTAGTACCACTAGATTCTATTAATCCAGGATTAGATAATACAGCATTTGTAACACTTTGAACCTGATTGGGTGCAATATCCCTAGGAGAGGACTTGGTATTAAGTCCTCCACTAAAATCATTTAATTGTAATGACCTTCTAGGCATCTACTAACACCCACATCCACATTCACAGTTCATATTCTCTCCTTATTTTAAGGCTTTTTTAACTTCAGCCCAGATTTCATCGTCTAATTTATTGTCTGACTTCTTGATGAAATAATCACCAAGTTTTAATAACACAGCTTTTAAGATTTTTTCACTTAATAAACCTGTTAATAATTTACTGATTACTATGTTCATGTTATCTCCTATTCTTTAACATTTCCATCTTCTTCGTGCTTGTCTAATTCTAGAATTTGGATTGTTTCTAGTTTTTGCAGAACTTCTTTTTAGTTGTCCTAATGACCTTGCACAATAAGACTTTCTTCTTTTAGCTGCTTTACTACCTTTTTTTACTTTACCAGTAACAGCAGTTTTTAATTTACTACCAGGGTTAGCTCTTCTGTAAGCAGCTACACCCTTCTTTGTCATTCCAGCACCTTTTTTCGTAGGTCTGTAATTAGCGTTCTTACCTTTAGTAGTTCTTCTTATAGCTTTTGCTTTTTTTCTTGTAGCCATTATTTTCTAATTTCTCTTCTAATGCTGTCTAATATTTCATTTTCTCTAAACTTCATAGATAAATCAGCTTCAAATCTTTTTACTTCTACACCATACTCAAAAATAATAATAGTAGGTACAACTTTAATATTCCATTCTTTTTGAATTACTGCACCGATTTCTTTATTAGATATGTCTACATAAGCAGTATAGCAATTTTCTATTTTTTCTAATGGTATTTTGTTTGCCCAGTTCCAAGAAGCATTGACTTCTATGACTGCACAAAACTCATTTTTGGTTGTTTGAATATCCTCAAAACTATCTAAGTTGACTGATTGTGAGTGCAACCAAGATAGCGACGAGAATAAAGTTAATACCAAGTATGATATAAATCTGTTGTTCATCTGTAAACCTCATTACTTATTATTCATATTAAGTAGAGTTTCGTTAATACTTCTTGTGTCTTCTTTAATGTCATCCACTTTATCTTCTAGTTTCTCTACTTTTTCTTCAGTATTTAGAATAGAGTTACGAATCATTTGGTCTTTTAAATCGTACTCTGTTCTGCTAATTGGAGGTTCTGGTAATTGTTTAGCTTCTTCAATTTCAGCTTGTAAATTAAACCATAAACCAACAATCATAAATATTGTAACACCAATACTGATAAATGTTTCAATACTCAATGTAAATTTGCTGTCTTTACCTATCTCCATTTTATCCCCTTCATCTCATATCAGCTGGAACAATACCTCTTGTACCACCTGTTTTATCATTCTTCTTCATACCAAATTTTCTTAGCCCTTCTTTATAATTAACTAGACATTGTTGTGCTGATGCCATTCTAATCTGTGCTATAGCTGGGTTATTTTCTCTAGCTGCTGCATCCATAAGAGCTTTACCTTTTACATAGTCAATTAACAAAGGCTGTAATGTATTATCTATATCTAGTGTACCTGTAATAGATGATAACTTATCTGGCTCTGCATAAAATGATATTACCATACCATCTGTTATAGTGTTACCTGAACCTAGCTGTACTGGTTTTAGTTTAGTTTCAGCAGTCTCTGATGTACCACCGTCACCTATTTCAGTAGCTATGGCTATTCTATCGCCTTCAATCCACCATACGAATGATGTTGATGGGTCTTTGTATGTACTGCTTACTGCTGCCATGTTATACCTCTGTCCATGTTGTGTTAGCTGATGTTTCGCTATAAAACTGTTTTATTTCCTGATTTGTTAATCTAGGAATTTGTATATATTCACCAGCATCATTTTTAATTGCACATCTAAATACTTTATTTACAGTAATTGCTCTATCATCATCTAAATTATACCATAACTGATTATGTGCTAAATCAGCTTTAGCATATTCTACTTTTTGCAAAAACTGACCCATGTCAATCAATGCTTCATTAATTAAATTTAATATATAGTTTTCTGATGCATCAGGCACTGCCTGTAACACTCTACTATATATTTCTTTACCTGTAAATTCTATTGCAGCCATTATACACCTGCTACCATAACATTAACAGTCGCTTCATCTGTGCCGTTAGTATATGATGCAGCTTTAATTGTTATTGATGCAAGAGCTTCTCCCATTTCCATAGGAATTACTACTGCTTGCCCCTCATCTAGCACTGCAAAATTTTCTCCACTTACGTTTATTGTAACCACACCAGGAGAACCTAACGCACTAACATATTCTACTGCTACAACATGAGCTGTTGTAGGTAAAGCTCCATCGGTTACTGCAGAAGCTTCTGTCCAGTCAGAATTATCTATTCCATCTGCTCCTGAAACATTATCTGCTGCTGAAACAACTGCATTTTTCCAGTAAGCTACATCTGAATCTGTGTATACAGCATTCATTGTATATTTACCACCCCAAGTTCTTGCATCAGCATTGCCGTCTAATTGTTTGTTAGAATAAGTAATACCAGCTTGGTCACCTGCAGAATCACCAACATCTTGTATAATCTGTACAGAAGTATTTACTCTAATTTCGTTTGCCATTATCTACCTTCTTTTTGTTTTTCTATTTCTAGTTTATCTACACCTAATAATCTTAATGCTTCTACAAACTGTCCATTTATTATAGCATATTGTTTTTCATACCAATTATATTCTACAGTAGCTATTTGTAATGCTGACTGAAATTCTTGTACTTTCTGTTGTAAGTTTGCGTTATACTCTTGTACTTCTTTACCTACTTCTGTTCTGTATGAATTTATATCTTGTGAAAACTTTGATAGTTCGTTACTATTGTCAGCTATAATTGCTTGCATGGTTTGTATTGCATTCTGTAATGCTAAAGCTTGGTCCTGTGCTTTGTTAGCAACGTCTACTTGTGTTGCTTGTCTTGCATCTTGTTGTGCTTTAGCTAAATCAATTCTTGCTTGTTCAATATTGCTTTGTAAATCGCTGTTATGTTTTTGTACTTCACCTTGTACACTAGCTTGATACTTTGCATTCTCTTTATTGAACTCATTTAATTCGTTTTGTATATTTGCTCTATACTCATCTATTTCTGCTCTTACTTTAGTAGAATAAATGCTTAATTCTTTTTGTGTATTTTGTTGATACTCTTCAACTTCTTTTCTAACATTTTGTGCATACTTTTGTATATCATTAGAATATTCTTGTATTTCTTGTGCTTCTTTAGCAGATGTAAGTTCTGCATCTTTAATAGATTTTTGTAGCTCTGCTCTGTAGCTTTCTACACTTTCATTAAAGTTTGCTATTTCATTCTGTATGTTAGCTTGATATTGGTCTACTTCATTATTTAATCTACCAAGCTGTAATTGTGCTAATTCTGTATCTTCATCTGTTTCTAAGAATGTTTCAAACTGAGACATATCTACTGTTAATACAGGTGGAGTAAACTGTGGTACAGCTTGTGAAAAACTTACACTTGCTGCATCTACTGTAATATCAGCTGGTGCACTTGCACTTATACTTAAATCAGGTAGTCCTAATGTAGTTAATGTAAGAGTTGGTTTTGTATATGTTGGTGCATTAGTATCTACGTCTATCTTGGCTGGTGTTACTCCTAAAGATACTGTAGACTGAGCTGTACTTGAAGCGTCTGCATTTGTAGCAGCTGAGTAGCTTACTGTAGTTATTGCTGGACTTACAGGAGCAGTTGCAGATATAGATAAATCACTTACATTCAATGCTGATACAGATGAATGCTTTAAATTCATCAATCTTACTAGTGCATTTCTTGCTGCAAACAACATTACTGCATTATTAGCTTCTTTTGGAAAGTTTTCTACAGAATCGTCATCATAAGTTAGATTAGTTCTATCTTCGTTAATTTTTACTAGTTTACAATCTTCGTCACCACTATTTGTTGGTGCAGTAGGATGGTCAGGTAATACAAACAATTTCTTATTAGAAACATAGTATGCTGGGTCTGTAGCTGTAGCATATTCCATATAATTAGAATCTATTACTCTACCTATTTGGTCAGCATGAACTTCTCTACATGGCTGATATACTACAGGACTTGCAGTAATATCTTCTGCTCTTAAAACGTGAAGTATTTTAGAGTCTTCTACACTTACACCATCTGCTGGATTGTCTGTTCTAATATTTCCACTATGAAATGGTTCTTCTTCAGACATTCTATCTAGCTTAGACATTGGTAAAACATCAATGATTTCTCTAGCTCCAGCTTGTAGCCAGTCGTTTATATAGCCTTGTTTGGTAGCATCTCCTGTACCAAAACCTGTTAATGCATCTATCTGTGTTTCAAAACTAGCCATTACTTACCTTGTCCTCTATATTTTTTCTTATAGTATTTACTACTCATTTTATTCCCAAACTTTGTATTTACACTTTGACCTTGTCTTGTCTTCTTCTTGCCATTTGTATTTCTGACTTGTGTTCCAAAACTTGGTCTTGGCATTATCTTCTCTTTCTACTATTTCTTTTTCTAGCAAATGTACGCACATTTGTAGGCTTTCCCCCTACTCCTTGTTTTTTTGCTCTCTTTCTTCTTACAGCACTTCTTTTCTCTGATGCTGTCATACTTGCTGCTTTTGCAGCTGGTACACACTTAGGATACTTTCTTTTACTACCTTTGGCAGATTTTCTACCACATTTTTGATAGCCTCCACCTTTTTTCTTAGAACCTATATCTACCCAGTTCTCACTGAACCATTTCCTAAGTCCACCTCTGTAAGCCATTAATATTTACCACCACGTTTTTTATATTCTCTTACAAGCCAAGCATTAGCATAAGCTGATGGATAAACATCAAACTTACGTTTAGCTGCTGCTTTAACTCTAGAATATAGTGCCTTATTCTTTGGTGTAGGCTTACTACTTCTTTTTCTTTTTACTGACTTTCTTTTTCTTGCCATAAACTTTTTTCTTCATTTTGCTTCCTGCATGATAAGGCATAGTTTTTTTCTCCCTATAATTTAATCCCACTTAATCAGTGAGTTCATCTTCTTTTCTCTTGCTTTCGCATTTTTTTTCTGCACTTGCTCTATATGGTCTCCCATACTTTTAGAACCAAAGTCTACTTGGTCAGTTCTAATCGCTTTTGCCATAGGAGTATCTCTCATAACGAATTGCGTGCTCCACTTAGGTGGATGTGCACGTTCACCACAAGAAGGACAGTTAAACATACCCTCTGGGTTTGGTGTACTACAATGCTGACACTTAGCCATTATTTATAAAGAATTATATATGCAACTCTAGTAGCATCAAGCTTTACAGCTTCAGTTGAAATGATTTCATTATTTGTGCTATCTAAAGTATTTACAAAAGTTTTAATGTCATTAGCTAAAGAACCAGATGAGTCATCTGCTTTAGTACTTAAATCGTTAATAATTACTTTTACATTTGCGTTATATACTGCCATGTTATTCTCCTATTATTTAAAATTCTTTTAAGCTTTTGGGAGAGCGTTTAAACGCCCTCCCCAGTAGCTTATCCTGTTGTACTATGATATAGTGATATGTGCTACATCGTGTGCTACAGCTTTTGCGAAGAAATTAATTCCATCACAAAATAGTTCAACTGTGTCACCTAATTGTGCACCACTAATGAATACGATTTCATCAACTGCTGTTGAGTCTGTAGAACTACCAGTTCCACCGTCAGCTCCAACTGTCATACCAACAATGGTATCTTCAGCTGTATTGTTAGCAATCGTTACTGCGTTTGCAGCAACTTCTGATAACACGAATTTAGCATTCCAACCAGCACCTGCTGTAGCTGCTAAAGGTAAAGTAATCTCATAGGCAGAAGCCTGATTAACTCCGAATACTTTTCCTGAATCAGCTGCAGTTAAAGTTCTAGCTGCACTAATTTCTTCGTATTTTAGTTTAAAGTCACTAACACCACTATTTACTTCTAAGTATGATGCTCTAGCCATGTTATACTCCTTCCACGTTGATTAAGTAGTGAGATTCTGGTAAACATACCTCAAGACCTGCTTCAGTAAGAATCATGTCTTTTCTCAAGTCTTCATCTGCACTTTGTACATTTGTCATAACTTGAGTATCTCTGTTAACACCGTTACCAACTAATGGTCTGTAGTATAGTTTACTCATATCAGCCATCAACATTAAACCAGATGAATGTCCTCTGAATAATGGTTCTTTAACCATGTATACAGAACCGTGAACAGTGTTGATTTCCATTAACTGGTGACCAAACTGTCCTGATAATTCATCCATGTTGATTTGATATTGTGAGTTTACTGTAGAAACATCAGCAAAACCATTGTTACCCATTTTGTTGAAGTAAGAAATTACAGGAAGAGAAGCTAATGCTAATCTTTCGTTACTTCCACCTCTAGCTGGGTCAAACAGTACTTCAAAGTCAGCTAATAACGCATCGTATGTTAACTCAGATGTTGCATAACTTGAAAAATATGCTTTTCCTGATTCATAAGATAAGTTAGCTGATGACCTATCAACTACTGTGCTGTTTTTAATAATGTGTCCTACTAGACCTTCAGAATATTGAATACCATTCACTCTTGCTTTTTGATTAAAAAGCATAGCTCTTTCAATATCAATTTTGTGCTCTCTCATTTTCATAGCTAGCACTCTTTCAAATTCGTTAGAATATCCACGAAGTTGAGTTGCGTATGCAGTGTTTGTAACCTCTGCAGCAGTTTTGAAGATTTGAGTATATCCAAATCCATCATCAATGCCTTCTGAGAATACGTCTGGTGCTCCAGTACCTTCTGCATAAGCTGAACCGATAATTTGACATCTGTCATTATCAGCAATACTGTTTGAACCAGAAACGCCTGATACAGAAATACATTTAGCTGTAAAAGAAGTATCTGCACCGTTATCTACTGGTGCTGACTCAACTCTTAAGATTGCATTTCCATAACCTGCTGTATCTGAATCTCCAACAGTTCTCACTGCTAAAACCATTCCTTTTACAAGGAAGTCTACAGAAGCTGGTGATGATGCACCATCGTCTACGGTTACGTTATAGTCTGTTCCTGCTGCTACTGTGCCTACAGCTCCATCAATGAAAAACTCTCTACTTGTATAACTAATCTTTGACCTATCTTCAAGATAACGGAACAAAGAATCGTCAGTAGGAAGTTTAGCTGTTTTTGATAAGTACACGAAGAATGGTGATTCTTCAGGTGCTAGTTCAGCGATTCTATCACTGAAGTTATACAGCCTTCTTTGGTCAGGAGCAACACCGTAATCAGCAGCTGTTGTTGAACTTGTTAAGTTCGTTGCTTTAAGCTGTCCACTTGTTATTGCCATTTTATTTCCCCTTTACGTTTTACTTTTTTGCAATACTGCCACGTATAGAACGAGTATTACCAGCTTTCATAATATTGGACCACATATTATCTTCATCAGATGTTTTAGGAGGTTGTCCACCTTGAACTAAACCAGCTGACTTAGGTTTTTGTTGTGCTCGCTTTACGCTTTCAATATTTTCATTTACTTGTGGTAAACCGTTTTTGTTTGTATTCCATACGTTAAACAGTGTTTCTAGAGGAAGTTGTTCTTTAGGTTTTGTAACAAAATCTACAAAATCGTTTGCATCAGTTTCAGACATCTTGTATTCAGTTTGTGCTCTTAATTTAAGAGTGTCCACTTGACGCTGTGCTTCTAAGCGACCCATATAGTCTCTCATTCTTGAGCTAACAGCATCATCAATCTCTTGTTGTCTTAATTGATACGATTTACTATTTGGATTTGTATACGCATCCCAAGGATTAAATTCCTCTTCATTTATTTGTATTTGCTCTTTGTCCTGTCCTTTACCCCCTGTTAAGTGGTCTCTAACAACGTCTACCAGTTCAGGATTATCCTGAAATAGTTTTGCTACTGGTTTTACTTTGTCTAACTCAGCCTGAGCTTTATCATACATAGACTGGAATTTACGTACCTCATCTTCTTTTGGTACGTCAGAACTCAAATCCTGTTGAATCTCTGGCTCACTTAAGTCATTATTTTCAGAAGTTTCAGAACCTTCTAAAGTTTCATTTTCATTTATATATTCGTCACTCATTTTATTTTCCTTCCGATGTGCTGTTATTGTTCACCAATATCTTCTGACAGTAATGAATTTATTCCAGCCTGCACCTGTTGTTCTTGTTGACGTTTGGTTCTCTCTGTATTTACTTTCTGTTGAGCCTTTGCCCCAGTAACCACTTTATTAAGTTCAGATTTAAATTTCTGTACCTCAACACGTTTTCTGTCAGACATAGACTCTCTCTGGGCAGTTTGTAAATCTCCAGATAGAAGTTTTATCTGGTCTTGTAATTGACTAATAATACCTTGCATTCTTTGTACTTCACCAGTACGTTGCAAGACACCTTCTTTGTCAAAGATTTCTGTTTTCTTTAACGCTTCGGTTCTATCAATCAATCCTAACTGATATGCTTCTAGATACATCTGATATTCAGCGTGTTTGTTATTAGGCATTGTTGAACCTGAAACAACACGAACATCAAATTGTCCTGAAGTAATATCATTTTCTATTTTGACCAATTCTTTTGTTTTATCATCATACAATCTATTGTTAATAGCAAACTGTGTAATATCATTGTTTGGTTGTACGATTCTAAATTTCTTTTCAAATGTGTAATGTTCTTTAGACATTTGATATAATACTTTCCCAAGCTGTTGCAATGCCATTTCAATGTCACGCAACTTAGAAGCACCACGACCTTCTCCCATTTGTGCTAGTAGCATTGTGCCACGTACACTTTGAGGTGCACCTTCTTTGAACCCCTGTAATAGCTCAGGAACTCCGAAGTTTAAGTCAATATAACGCTCTACTTGATTGATAAGAGCATAGAACTGACTTGTTAAAGGTTGTGGAGAAGGAAAATGTGGTTCTCCATAGCTTGGGTCATATTCTATTACAGCATTAGGATTAGCCCAATCTTTCTCAAGTTGTGAAATACTTTCCACACTTCCTTGTGGTACTAATAGTTTTAGACCAGCAGAAGTTTGAGCATGAGATAATGCAAGAGAGAATAATTTATTCAGTAGTCTCTGCATATCTTTAACTTTATTCACATCTGATTTAGGATATGGTGTATTAGTCCATATATTTGGTATAGGAACGATAGGATAAGTATCAGTGTCCAATATAGTCTCATATAGAAGGACTTGTCCTAATGATGCTGTAACTTTAATTCTTGTTTGTGGTATTTCTACAAAAGCATAAGTATTGTTGTTAAACTGAGCTTCATTCTCAGCCATAAATATTTCAAATGCTTCTGCACTCATAATTGTTTCAGTATTGTTTTGTTGGTCAGCTACTCTATAATAAGGAACTCTTACTTTACTAAAACGTTCAATAATACGATAACGTTGTGCTATTGTACTTTCATAATCTTTGTCTTCTACTTCAGCAGGTGTAAATACATTCTGTGAGTTCTTCTGCTGTGAATCAGGATAATCATCATAATAGTCAGACATATTGTGTGTTTCAATGTTTGGTAGAAACTCTTCTACATCTGGATATAAATCTAATAATTGTTCTTTTGTTAAGATAGTAGACATCAAAATGTTTGCAGCATCTTTAAAATACCTGTCTCTAGAAGCAGGGTCTACGTACACTCTGAATGGATTGACATGAGTAAACATGACTTCTCCTCTACCATAATCTGCTTCTGGTTCTATATATGCATAAAAATAACCAATACCAGCAGTTGCATAATCGTGTACAGCTTGTTTGAAGTGATGCTGCCCATCTGATATATCATAGATATATTCTAATAATGTTCTCCAAACATTAGCTAATTTCGTATCTGAATCTTCTCTAGCAGTAACACCAAACTTTACAGGTCTTGATGTCATAAGAGATTTTAATTTATCTATAGCAGCATATATTCTATCAATAGTAAAATCTGCTTGACCTACAGATTGTAATACTTCTGACTCTTCTGCTGTGTAATGATTCCCTAGTGTAAAATCTATTGCATCTCTAGCTTCAACATCCCAGTCTCTTCTAGCCTCTGCATAACGTTGAAAAATTTCTCTATTTTCTCTTGCTTTTACGTCTTCTTTGATTCTTGACATTATTTAACCTTCATTTGTTGTCTGCGTTTTCTATCTTCTTTGATAGCTTTTTGCTCTTTCATTAGACCTCTAGTTGGTAAATAATCTACTTTTCCTGAATCTCTTTGAGCATTATACTCTGCTCTTCTTAAATTTTCTGCCTCAACAGTAAATTTATCCATAAACTTTCTTGTTTTATCTTTGGTTTTTTTACCAAAGTTGTAAAGTCTTCTTCCTAAACCTTGTGTATCTATTTTCATGCCTGCTCCGTATACGGTTGTAAAAATTCTTTGTAGAACTCTTTGTTTCTGCCTAATCTTCTTCTTTTGCCCTCTGGGTCTCTAAATACTCTTTCATACTGCTTAAACCCAGGTCTTCCTGGGTCGTCTTCTAATACACCGTCTACATTGTTATGCATTAAGAATTTTGCAGTAGTTGGGAACTTTTTTAACCCACCTAAGTTAAAACAGTAATCAGCTAAGGCATATTTCAGCCTATCATCCACATCAGACCATTTTCTATTTCTGCTTACACAGAAGTTTTTAGCTTTTACAACAGATAGTTGTGCTTCATGCAACAAGAGGTCTTCTACCTCTCTTTCGCTCATACCTGTTTTCTCATAAGTATTTTGCTCTTCAAGCGTTTTCAGCTTGTAACCGTAGCCAATCGTTTTTAACCCACCTTCAGGTGAGTCGTACGGATAAAACTTTTCCCCTACTTTATTTGCGTACCCTTCTACCCTTTTTAAGTAGTCAATGTATTGTTCTAATGTATAATCAGATACCATAACCCTGTTTAATTTAAAACAGCCTTTTAGGCGATTTCTCATATTTTTAATCCAGTCATCCAATTTATTTTTGTACGTGCTTGTGTTGGAAAATCATCTGGTCTTTCATACTCATCATTTTGTATTGCTCTACTTCTAGGTGCTTTAGCAAAAAAGTCTGCATAATACAATCCATCTAGCAAGTCATCATGCTTTCCTTTAGGAAACTCAAAGATTTCATCCATTAGTTCTGAATGTTCTTTTTTGATGTATAGCTTCTTACTATTGATGATACTACCTAAAGACATTTCTAACCTGTCTTCTTTTTTAATACCATGTGGGGGTCTTACTCCTTTGTTAATACCAGGTAATAATCTTTTTTCTTTACGTGCCATACGTTCTAGCATATCACGCACCATTTCTTGTGCACCTACCGTCTCTACAGCACATCTACGTATAGGTGAGTATTTTTTAGCAATCTTTAATATTTCTTCTGGCATATCAAATGCTGGTATCTTATCATGGTAGTAATCTATAACATATCTGTTTTTGTCTGCATCTATACCCATTACTACAATAACTTGATAGTCAGAGGTGTTAGATGCTGTATGTGCCAAGTCAACACCCATATATGTGTAAATAGGTATCATCTCTTTGTCATCTCTTAAATAAGTAAACTGTCCATCTGTATGAAACTCATAATTGTGATAGTTTATGTTATCCATCTTAAATGACGCAGACGCAGCATCTCTAGCATCGTTTAGATACTCTTGAGCAAACTTATCTACTTTACCTGCCTCTATGTATTCTTTTCTTTTTTGATTTAACTTAGATAATGGAAATTGTTCTTCCCATGCTGGTTTACCGTCTTCTATAGCACGAATAAAGGTTACATCCCACGGATACTTCTTTTTTGCTTTTTCTGAGTCTTTCCATCCATCTACAATGTTTTGTAAGAATGCATCATAGTGTACAATCGTACCAGATAACCATATCCATCCTTCTTTACCAGGGCTTTCTTCTAGTGATGGATATACTGTAGATACAATCCATTGTTTAATCTCATCTCTACGTATAGCAGTCTTTGTATTTAACTCTGACTCAAAGTCATCTAGTATGATACCTGTATAACGTGTATCTACCTCAGCACGACCTCTAAGACGCTGTGAAGTACCTTTTGCTATAATACGATGTCCTTTTGTTGTAATTAAGTCTTTTTCTGTCCATCTCTTACCTACATCACCTCCACATAGATTTCCAAAGTAATATCTAATAGCTTGATTTGTTTCTAAATGTGAACGTATATACTTCACGTGGTCAATAGACTGACCTTGTTCCTCAGCTACCCAAGCCATAAACATAGATTGGTCTTCTGGTGTAAAGCACAGCTTGTGCATGATAGCTGCCTTCATTAATACTGATTTTCCAAAACCTCTTGGAAGCACATTACAAATACGTGCTCCAGGTTTTGTACTAATTAATTTTTTACCTAAAGTATGGTGAAAAGGAGGAGAAGCTGATTTGTGTAAAAAATCATTTGGTAAAAACAACTTACCAAACAGTATTAAATCTTTAGATGCTTTGTGTAACAGCACCTCCTTATCAGATAAACTAAGCTTTTCCATTATTTTCTATAAATTCCTTACTAAACCCTATCAAGTCCATATCTTCGTCATACATACAAAGGCACGCACAATCAACAGTAATGTACTTATCCATAGGGATATTCATGATAGTATTTAACAAAAAGTCACTATACGTTATCGGCGACTTCTGTATCTTCACTTTCCTCTCGCACATCTGGCAGTTGAGGTATTTCTCTTTCTTGGCTTGCGATTTGTTTGACATCTTTTCCTTCCAATGCTGCTAGTTGTTCAGGGCTAAAACCCTTAAACAATGCGATAGATTCAGTTTTTTGTTCTTTCTTACCTAGTAACCCAGATATTTCCATTAGCATCTTTAGCGACGAAATCTTATCGCTATCTCTTGCTTCAATATTATCTACAATCTCTTTTGTCTTTAATAGTAAATATTCTGGCGTTATCTCTGTCTTATCTAGTATTTTTTGTATTTCTTTATCAATCAAGGTTTGTATCCTTTCTGTTTTTAACAACATACTACTTTGCTCTTTGATATACTGCTCAGACTTTGCTTTAGGGTAAGCTCGTTTAAACGACTCTATCACCCCATCGCCTTTGGCAACATATCTAGCAAATAGAAATTCTTGCTTTGTTGGCTTGACACGTTCTTTAAATACAGTATTAGAGTTCTTCCCACTAAACTTGTATATGCTTTCACGCATTTCGCCTTCCATTTTTATGGTAGGAGCACAGTTAAACATTCCAATCGCAGTGCGTACATAGCGTTCGTTGTTGATTACCCCACGTTCTAACACCTCACAAACCTGCCCATCATCTGTTAAAGTCCATGAACCTACTGGAGCATTTCTCCATTCTTCTAGTACGTCTTGTAATGGCATAGCCTGCCTAAGCTCATTGATATTGTCGTATACAATGTGCTCCTGACCTTTTATAGTTCTTTTCTTCATTTACGGTGTACGATGTATTCTGGGTCTTTATCACTTAAACGCACTTCTACCCATCCTTTTGTTTGTGGTTCAAACATAGCATATCGTGCATATTCAGCATATCCTATAAAAGAACCCCCACGCACGAACCATTGTCTTCTTACTTCTTCGCTATCTTGCATAATTTCAAAAGAATCTATTGGTTTTGCGTATAATTGGTGGTTATGCCCCAAATAATACATATCAGCGTCAGGAAATATGTTTCTAAGCCTTGTTAGCTCCATATCTCCGTTTTTTGCACCACTTTTTCCATGTCCACTTGCAAATGTAAAGCGATTATGTTTGTAATTAATCACTGCATACCCTGGAAATGGATAATATGGTACTTCAAGGTCGTCACATAGCACACGAATTATGTCAATTCCTGCTAATCTAACAGAACGTAGCGTATCATGATTCCCTCCACGTAAAAATATACACTTATCCATGATAGGTCGTATCATTTTAACAAATTGAGCGTATTGTTCGTTATTATCAAACAACTGGTCACCTTCTGGTATGTGATAATTAGGTGGAATAAACTCTAACATATCACCATTTCCGAACCAAAGTGCATTTGGGTCTTCATCTATCATCTGTATTGCTTTTAAAAACAGACTTCTATCAAAGACTTTACTACCTACGTGAATGTCTGTAAGACAATGTAGGTTTACTTTAGCTTTTTTTGTATTGTGTTCTAATATTTTACCTGGATTAATCATTCTGTTCTCCGTTTTCTGAGTCATATTGTTTACTGTACATAGTATAACTCAATAATATTATACTATAATTTATCAAATCAAGCATTGTGTCTTCTACCTTTTCTTCATCAACAGCTCTTTCTCCATTTCTTTCTAACAGATTAGAGATTCTAGCTATTTTATCAGAGATACGAACAAGAATACCAGTTGATGTATCACAAATTTTTAATGCTTCTACCATTTCAAAGTTAGAAAATGGTTCTTTTATTTGTGCATAATCTATATTCTTATTATCACATAGTGCTTTTGCTTTTTTTACTATAGCGTCGTAATTAGGAATCATATTTTCCTCCTGCTTTTTTCCATAAGTATTCACCAAAACCCATTTGGTACAAACTATTT
>Ga0255768_10003251_pt1 | contig 16177 bp, 23 predicted proteins | sample 071ome_33_FD_179983 | JGI IMG/M metagenome (GOLD analysis project Ga0255768, IMG submission 179983) | Coastal salt marsh microbial communities from the Groves Creek Marsh, Skidaway Island, Georgia - 071412AT metaG (version 2) | ecosystem: Environmental > Aquatic > Marine > Intertidal zone >...
GAACAATCAAGAAACGATCTGACATAGGAACGTCAGCATCATCAAGTCTCTGAATTGATCTACGGATACCAGCATCACCCAATGCAGCAGCATTAGAAGTTGAAGAGTTGTAAACCGTAGCACCAGTAGAACCGATAAATGCGTTAGTTGATGCAGCAGCAGTAGAGTAGGCAGTACCTGTACCAACTGCTCGACCAAGCTGAATCAAGTCAGTATCAACCTGAGTAGCAAGAGCATAACCTGCGTCATCAGTATAGAACTTACGCAAAGAAGCTAGTGCTTGTGTCTCTACGATATCCTCGATCAAACGTGAATACTCGTAGTGCTTGTTGATAAGAACCTGTACTTCTGACTCAGTTGCAGCAATAAGCGTTACCTGAGAAGAAGCTGCCTTTGCAGATGCAGAACCACGAGTAGGCTTCGGAATGTGAAGCGTATCGCCTTTCTTACCTTTGAAAGACATTTTAGAGAAAAGATTAGCAGCAACAAGATTAGCCTTATATGCTGCAACGATTTCGTCACTCCAAATCTCTGGGATAAATTTATCCGCAGTAGTCTTGGTGACGTGATTAGTACCAAGTGCCATTTTTTATTTCCTTTCAGTTATTTGACTCTCCCCTCAGCATAAGCCTGTAGGAATTCGTCAGCATGTTCATAGTATTTAGAAGGGTTTGTTCTCAAAAGCTCCCGTAACGCAGCCCGACTATAAACCTTCGCTGATCCAACAGATGAAGTACCAGTATCAACAGCAGCAGCTTTCAAACTCTTAGCTCTGTTCTCACTCGATGTAGTTACAATATCTTCTTTCTGCTTTTGTTTTGCAGAACCTGAAAGAGTTTTCCAAGTTCCTAACAACTCAGCAGCAGAATCAAAATCATAACCACCGTCAGCTTCTTGATATAATCTCTGTCTGACAGGTGACGAGTTAACCCATTGCTTAAAGTTATCGTCTTGAACAATCTCCTGAAAATCAGGAAATGCCTGTTGCAACTTCTGTGTTACTGTTTGTGCTCTCATAAGAGCAGCTTGTTCTTCAGCCTGTTTAATCGCAGGATGGTTACTAATGTAACGCTCCATTGATTTTTCTGGATCTGTGAAGTATTCTTCGTTAGTATCCGTTTCAGGTTCTTTTGATGCTTGTTGTCTACTTTGGAGAAGTTCCCGTTTCATCATTTCATCGAAAAACTTTCGATGTTCCCCAACCTCTTGAGCCTGCTTACCAATAAACTTTTCAGCTTCTTGGTGCATCTTGATGATTTCTTTAACTGATTTACCTTTATACTTGCTTGGTAAATCATCTTCAGAATCGTCAACGCTCTGTGCTTCTACCTGTTCTTCCTGAGAGTTATCCGTAGGTTCTTCAACTTCTGGGGTCTCTTCAGTTTCAGCTTCTAGTTGGTTCTCAACTACTTGTTCTTCTAACGGATCTTCAAAGTTCGCCATATAATCTCCTGTCACTATGTGATTTTAGGAATTAAAAAATATCACCTGACGCTAACCCTCGTTGCGTTTTTGGGCGATACGGTTTGCCTCTTCATGTTTTCTAGCCCAGGCATCAGCAGCAGTTGGAAAGTCTCCAGTTACTCCTTCTAATGCAATCCTAGGTGTCGAAATGATACGGAGAGACACACACTGACAAGTAGGACACTCAATGGTGTTTACCTCCTCATCAATATACTTTTCTACAGTGTGACCTTCGCCACACCTAAACTCAAATATCCTTTTGCTCATTGTTTAGTTGCTCCCAGGCTTCTTCAGAAAGTTGTTTGAGAGTTCTAATCCAATGTAATACATCTAACTGACCTTTACGAAAGTTAAGCTCATCAAAGCTCTTAGTAGCCATCAAGCTATTTCTTTCGTCTATTACTCCTTCTATATCAGTAATTAAATCTTTCCATCCTTTACTTGACATCATGTCAAATCTTGCTTCATAATACTCTTGAAGGTCTTTATCCAAAATGGAGTCCTCTATGTAGTAACTATAATGAGGCATTATTATAACATATTTTTAATGTTTTGTCAAGCATTATTCATTCTTTTTTCTACCATCTGCTTGTCAACAATCCTCTCTTTAGACTCTATGTCCTTTTCCTTGAGAAGAATGTCAGCAATCTTTGCTCTCTTCTGAAACTCTTTAGTATCATCATCTTTGATGTTAGCTGACAAGTTTCTAATAATGTCAGACTTAACTTTATCTTCCATCAAAGAAGCCTCAATCATAAGTTTCTGTGCCCTAGCCTGCGCCTCTTGTGCATCAGCAGCAGACTCTTGTGCTCTAGCTTGCAACTCAGCAGTCTGAGCAGCAAGATATTGCATCTGAGCCTGTTGTGCTTGCATCTGCATCTCTTGAGCTTGTGGGTTAGGCTGAGACATCTGGTCTAACTGCTGTACCAACTGTTCTCTGTTCAACAAGCCTGAAGTAGCAACAATGCTTCTTAGAATCACAGGAACAATAGGAGACTGTGGACCTAATGTCTGCATCAAACCAATCAACTGTTGTTGCTCGTACTCTCTTGCAATAGCACCAATACTTGACATTGTAGTAAACTTAAAGTCTCTGAATGGATAGCGATCAGGATCAAACTGCATATAACGATACGCAACTTTCTTCACCATCGGAATGATGAAGTCATCCTGAAACGATGCCATTGCCAACTTGTTCTTCTTGACAATAGCTGACATAGCTAATGACATACCCATACCATTATTCTGTCCTGCTGTATTAGCTGCACCCTTGACCAACTCTGCCGAGTCTAGTGTGCCTGTAGCTTGTAGCAGCATCGCCTCAAATCCTTTGGCTGTGTCATAATTTGAAGCGTCAGTAGAACCAAACTTAAATGGTTGTAAGATTTCTGCTGGGTTACCATTAGTTAAGATGTTTTTACCAGGTCTAACTTCAAACTTCATGCCTCTCGGCAATCTCGTTGCATCAATGCCCATCATAGGTGCAGTAGTTAGTGCCAGAGAGTCCATGTGAGACCGTAGCTGGGCATCAATAGCTTTCTGCATATTGTAACCCTTTTCTACTGTTCCAACCCCGTAGAAGCGCCCTGGGCGAACCTCAGGTCTATATGCAATGATAGGTCTATCTTCCATCATGTAAGGTGATCGCTCTGCCTTCAACAAATGAACGTCATTAGCAATAACAATCACTGCCTCAACAAGATCAGAGACATTATCAGCAGCAGAATCCTCTGGGAACAAATCTTCAATCTCTTGTCCTTCGTTTTCTAGCTGATCTAAGTATTCTCTAGGAACTAGACCATAATATCGTATGATTTTAACTTTATCATCTTGATAAGTTGTTGATTCAACTTTACTTGTATCTAAATCATCACCTTCATAGTGTGGTTCAATATCACACTTACGATATACACCAGACTCAATACCTCTGACAATCTGATACAGATTTACATACTCTTCTACACCTACTCCTAGTGCTTCATCGATAGAATCAGCGTTAGGATCAATCAAAAGATTTCGTGGATGTACTGGTTTTACTTTGATAGATACTTTTTCACGCTCTGTGACACCAACCTGTGCCATATCCTCTTGACCAGGGATAGGTTGAGTGCTAGGAACACGCTCTAACTCACTTTTAACAAGAATTTCACCAACACCAGTACCATATATCTCTGCTAACTTGACAATAGAACTAACATTATTTAAATAAGCATTGTTGTGCGTATCTTCTAATAGAAGAGTTTGCATCAACTCAATATCAGTATTGTCCTGATCTTGTGCATCATCACTTATTTCAAAGAGTTTACCAGATCCTGCAAAGCCTTCCATAGTTTCTGCAACCCTGTTATCAACAGCTTGACGAGTTGCAGGACTAATGATTTTGCTACGTTCACTATCCCTAGTACGATCTTCAGAAGCCCAGATACCATAATAAATCCTTTCGTATTCATCCCATTTAGTTTCATAGTTAGTATCTCTCCAGTCTCTCCACTTATCACAGTGGTCAACTACGAATGATACTAGCTCTTTATCACTCTCAGTAACTTCATAATCTTCTACTGATTGTAATTCGTTATTGTATTCTTCAGCCATATTATTTCCTAGAGTTAGTTAAAGCTGTTTGCCACATAGCACCTAATGGATCAATCCTTATATCTTTTTCTAACGGAGTGCCTGCTTTATAACCACCTTCTGCATATTTAATTGCTTCTTCTTTACTTTTCATCGGTAAAAAGTTACCAGTTCTACGATTATAATCCATAGCACTCATGTTATCTTTAAACTCATATAACTCACCAGTAGGTAACTGAACAATAGTAGGAAACACAAACCAGTTTCCTTCTTCATCAACTTCAGCAGCCATTCTATGTGTAGAGACAGAACCATCCTCATTCTCAATGTAAGGATAGTTTTGAGGATTCATTATTCGATCTATAAACTCTGGTACGTTATCCATATTAATATCCTGATATAATGTCTAAAGGTTCATAATCATCTTCGTAGTCATCAAAGTACACTGCTGCGTTAGCTATATGTGCTACTAAGCTAAGTGAATCGATCATGTCATCGTGTACACCAGTGGTAGGAAAGTTAAGTAATTCATCTTTAAACTCTCTTACCCAGTAATCATCACATAACTCTATCTGCTTGTGTTCAAACCTACCTTGTAATGCACCAACAACTCTATCTACTTTACTCTTGTTGCCTATGCGTATCTCTTCTATCCTGGGATACACGTTTTTCTTTAGCATCATCTCTGTTAGATACGGAAGCAAAGCTCGCATCAAAGAACCTTTTTCTATTCCAATTACTTGTATGTCGTATAATTGGACATGCTTTAGGATTCTCTCGCATACCTCTTTTATATCCCACCTTCCTGCGTCAACCTTATCAACCCACCATTTATTGTCATCACCTACCTTGACAATGGCTATAGCTGTCTGGTCTAGATACTTCTTTTTATTACTTGCCTGAGCAGATACGTTTTCAAAACCTGCAAGGTCAACCCCCATATAGTAAGTTCCATGCTCTGGTTCTTCCTCTTTATCCTTTATTACCACCCAGTCTTCTTTAAAGATATCTGACTGCGGTGCTTCAAAACTAGCCATGAACTCCTGCCTAAACGCAAACGTAGACATGGTGTTCTTAGCTACTTCAATCTCTTCCTTATCTAACAATGGATTATCAAAAGAAGTAAAGTGCCAACTCTTCCAATCTTTTGCTTCTGGTCTATTACTCTGACCTAGCTTATAGATATCATAGAAGTGATTACGTCCCTTCGGTGTACCTATAAATACTGCATGACCCTTTAAGTCAGCCAATGCAGGTCTTAAAATCTGCTCGAATACTGTAGGCTTAATATCTGCATACTCATCAAGTACGACAAACTTTAAGGCTACACCTCGCATCGTCTCAGGTCTGTCAGCACCCTTTAACGATATGACAGATCCATTAACCAGTGTGATCTGCATGTTGTTTACATGACTATTAGTTATAACTGGATGTGCTAACTCCAGCAACTGTTGCCACATAATGTCCCTAGCCTGTTGCTGCGTAGGGGCTATATACCACACATGTCCCTTTTTAGCCTCAAGAGCAGAGACAATCAACCTCCAAGCTGCTAATCTACTCTTACCTGTACGTCTACCTGCTGCTATGACCTTGAACCTTGACTCGTCAGTCCAGACCTCTTGTTGCCAGGGTAGCAACTTGATCTTAAGATCCGACATTTATAGTCTCGTATTCAACATCTTGTATATTTTCTTCTTCCTCTTCTGTCTGATCCACGATTGCTTTGGCATCCCCAACCATTGAAATCTGAATAGATACATTACCTTTTCTAGCATCCTTGTCCTTTTCAAAATAGGACATAGGCAACACTCTGTCTAAACACATTTTCAGACAAGCTACCTGGTCCTTATCATCATCGTCCAGTGCTTTCTTAATAATTGTATTTATGACAGTCTCACCACTGGTAGCTAACAGCCTAGCATGGAATTCTTTGATTCTAGCTGCTTCACCTGGCGGTCTACCGACAACACCTCTCTTCTTTTTGGCTTCAACCTCACTCTTACGAGGTCTACCACGTCCTCTTTTCTTAGGGACACTATCTTTATCAGACAAATGTTTATCCTCTATATAAATCTATGTAATGTAAGAAGTATAATGACGAGAATTATCGATCATAGTATCTCTTAGTCTACATAATGGGGTGTATTATAGCATACTTTTGATACTTTGTCAAGTATTTTTTAGTAGGCAACACTAAATAGCTCTAAATGGACACTTTCCAGGTATTTTATCCTTCTGATATCAAGTATTGTCTAGCCTGGTTAGTCTAATTTCACCCTTTTTTGTATGTGTTAGGGTATTAAAAAGAAATAGTTTAGTCAGCTACCTATCCCCCCTATGCAAGTTATCCACAACTTATCCACAGGTTATCCACAGCCTGCTAAGTGAGAATGATTCTCATTAACTTATGTAAATGATAATGATTCGCATTTACATTGCACCATAATAGTGCATAAAAGTTATCCACAATTTATTCACAAGTTATCCACAGGGGGTATTATATTTCATGGAAGGGTGTGTGTTTGTTAAGTAGCCTCATAGAGAAACTTTATTACCCAGAACACTTGACAATTAACGCAGTATTTGATAAATAAAAAATAACCAGGGGATTGTCTTGACACAAGGCTCCACTTATGTTACACAGGAATTACACTGATAATAAAAATGGAATAAGTTAAATGTTTTTATGTCCAAATAAATATATAAAAAATACTTGCATTTAGAATTTATTTATGTATAATAATAACTGTGGTAAGGCAGTAAATATTAATTAACCAGGAGATTAAGATGGCTTTAGGTGAGATACTTGTTTATGTTGTTTATTTAGTTGGCATGGGAACAATAGCAGGATCAGCACTAATCGATACTTTAAAAGCACTCAGAGGAGAATAGAATGAAAATACCATCTCAAATAAAAACAAAGGCTAAGCTCAGGTATGCGTGGTTACATGAACCATGTCGATTAACTCATAGATACCAGGTGGACTTATATGATCTACCTGAAGAAACAAAAAAGATATTACTCATGTCTGAATTCATTAAAGATGAACAGTATGAAGATCCTGATTACAAATTGGTTGTGAAAAGGAATAGTCCTGCACCAGTGACTCTAAACAACCAGGACTTTAAAGGCATGGTCGATAATGGTACTGAGGCAATAGTCACGATACAGACAATGCTTAAATCATTTAAGAATAAAGAGATGTTTGTCTGCACGTTTACGAATGTAAAGATCACTAACCTAATCACACAGGTACAGGGAAATATCTCAGATGATGAAATTAATTGGTAAATTACTGTTGTATTTGTTTCTTGGTTGTAGTATGTTTATGACTGGGTTGTTAATTTTAATGCTGCTGATTGCAGCTTACTTAGGATTGGAGTGGATATGGGTAAATTGGATATAATTCTTTGGGTAGGTTTCATTGTTTATTGTTGGATATGCTACTACCTGGTAGCAGGACTTTATGGACTATAAAAGGAGGTAACATGAGTAAATGGGTTGTTATGGTTGACCATTCAGAATACGAATACTTTGACAGTGAGCAGATTGCAGATGAGGTTGTCTGTGACCTGCGCCAGAGTCAAGAGTTTGGTGCAGCTTACAGGCAGGGTATTTATGATATTTATGTTAAGGAGGTTGAAGAATGAAGATTAAAGATCAAACACCGTTCCAATGTGGTCAGGACGATGCGTTCTGGAATCGAGAGATGAATCCTAGAATGATTGAGAATGGTATCGAACACAAACTAACCAGCATTGATATGATCTCTGATTATTTAAAAGGCTTTGCTGATTCCAATAAATTCTATGGAGTTAATGATGAAAGTTGAACTACTAAACCATATGGGTGATGACTTAACTGTCGCTAACGCAGCTAGAGTCAGTTTCGATAAGCACCATGAGAAGCTAGATGACAATGATTACAAGCTGATTAAATACCTGGCTGAACACAATCACTGGTCGCCCTTTGCACACTGCTTTGTTCAGTTCAGAATATCAGCACCTATCTTTGCTGCTAGGCAGCTACAGAAGCATCAGGTGGGCTTGTCATGGAACGAAGTCAGTAGAAGATATGTCAACTACGATCCTGAGTTCTGGGGTGCTGACAAGGGCTGGAGAGAAGCCACTGAGGACAAGAAACAGGGATCAGGTCGATTGTCTAACTTCCAACCAGACATGTACCGATCACTAGACATAGTGAACAAGACTTGTCTCAATCATTACCGTCAAGCTCTTGATATGGGAATCTGTGAGGAACAAGCTAGAGCATTACTGCCACAATCAATGTTGACAACATGGATCTGGTCTGGTAGTCTCTATGCCTTCTCTAGGGTTTGTAACCTGAGAATAAGCGATGATGCTCAACAAGAGACAAAAGAAGTTGCTCTAGGGATTGACAACGAGTGTAAAATGCTGTATCCTCTTTCATGGTCAGCGTTAAGACACAAATTTTTTTAAGGAGAATGAAATGAAATGTAAAGCATGTGATGAAATCTTGACTGATTATGAGGCTACCAGGAAAGTATTTGAAACCAACGAATACTTAGAGCTATGTAACAATTGCTTTGATCCAGCAGAAGAGCTTACGTTGACGTTGGATAGGGCTGACCTAAAACATGTAACTGATGAGAAACCAGGGCTTGAGTTTGAGCAGCTTGACGAGTATGATTACAAGAACTTCGGACTTAACGATATTTACTACGACCAATAAGGAAAACATATGGAAAATAAACAATTTGAATTAGCATCAAAATACCTGACTTATCGTAGTTTAGTAAACAGAAAAGCACCAACAGCGAAACTTAATCGCCATAATGTCAGAAGGAATACTCCACTATCTCAGACTGCAAGGAAACATATGAAAAAAGTTGCTAAACAATATCAGGAAATTTACGGAACAAAATTAACAGCATCTAAAGCTACAGAATTATTAAATGTTGAAAGGAACTATATTTATTATGACTGAAGCAGAAGCATTTTTGTACGCTATGATTAATCTACTCCGAAAGGACAAGAAAGATGGATGAACTTTATGATGACAGTCAACAACAATTCTTTGCTGACACTGAAGAAGAAGCACACTTTTACTCAGTGATGTCAGAATTCCTTGATCTAATGGATGCTTACTCACCACAGTTCGTGATGATGGTAATGTTCTCGATGATTAAAGAACGAGACGATTCAACACTAAGTAGTATTAATTAAATATATTATTAATAATAATCTAAATAAAACTATATAGTAGTATATCACATAAATAAGGATTTGTCAATATGGCAACGCAATTAAAATCACATCAACCATGTCCCGATTGTAAATCGTCTGATGCTTTGGCGGTTTACGACTGGGGTACTAAGTGCTACTCCTGTGATACTGTCACTAAGGCTGCTCAGGAAGCTCTACATTCAACGCAAAGGAGAAACATGACCCTGGTATCATCTAATCCATCTGAAGGGCTTACAAAGCCTGTCAAGCACCCTGAGGAAGGTGTTTTCAAAGGAGTATCTGAACGTAATATAACCAGAGCTACCATGGAGGCTTATAATGTCCTCAATGACAATCAGTTCTGGTGGTTTCCTTATACCGATACTAATGGCAAAATTGTGGCATACAAAAGGCGAAACTGTGGCGATAAGCAATTCAGCACAACTGGTGACTGGAAGCAAGCTCAGTTGTTTGGTCAGAACATGTTTGCCAAAGGAAGTAAGTATGTCACTCTTGTTGAGGGAGAATTCGATGCTTTAGCTGCATACCAGATGCTAGGTAGTAAGTTCCCTGTCTTGTCTATCCGTAACGGTGCTGCATCGGCTGCTGCTGATGTCAGAGCTAACTACAAGTATCTGGACAGCTTTGAGAATGTTGTTGTCTTTATGGACAATGATGAGCAAGGTCAATCTGCTGTTGAGGCTATCACTCAGGTTCTAGGTTCTAAAGTCAAAGTGTTTAAAGCAAGTCATGGCTATAAAGATGCTTGTGACTATCTGTCGAGAGACGCTGAGAAAGAGTTTATGGACTCCTGGTGGCGAGCAGAGCGTTATGTACCTGCTGGTATTGTCAGTGGCTCATCGTTGCGTGAGGAGGTTCTGAAGCGTCCTGAGGAGGCTAAAGTACGTTACCCTTTCAGTAAGCTCGATGACTTGACTCTTGGGATCAGAGATACAGAACTTGTTACAATTACTGCTGGGTCTGGCTTAGGTAAGTCACAGTTTGTTAGAGAGCTAGTTTATAGCATCTTCAACCAAACCAACGACAACCTTGGTATTATGTTTCTTGAGGAAAGCACAGATCGTACAGCTAGATCACTCATGTCACTTGAACTTAACAAACCAATACACATACCAGGAACGGAGGTCACTGATGAAGAGCTTGAAGAGGCTTACAACACTTTGCTCAAGGATGATCGGATTTACTTTTACGATCACTTTGGATCTAATGACATTGATTCTATTGTTAATAATGTTAGATATTTTGCCAAAGCACTTAACTGTAAGTACGTTTTTCTCGACCACGTTTCCATTGTAGTCTCAGCGCAAGCTAATAACGATGAACGTAAAGCAATTGACGAAATTATGACAAAACTCCGAATGTTAACTCAGGAGACAGGAATATCGCTTTTCTTGGTCAGTCACTTGAAACGACCAGACGGTAAGGGTTTTGAGGATGGAGCGCAGGTATCAATCTCAGCACTACGAGGATCTGGCTCTATCGCTCAACTTTCCGATGTTGTGATCGGCTTGGAGCGTTCTAGTCAACATCCTGATCCACTTGAGCGAAACACAACTACGGTTAGGGTATTGAAGAATAGATACTCTGGTCAGGTTGGTCCAGCAGGACGCTTGCTTTATGATCTAAATTATGGTAGAATGTGTCAGCGTTTAGATGAGGAGGAGGATAACGCTCTATGAGTAGTTTTCATTCAGATTTAGCTAGAGGCTCTAAGATAGAACTTTCTGTTTTGCAGATGCTTAAGAAAAAATATCGTAGTGCTAGCTTGATTGACGCTTACAAAGGTTACGATATTTGGATTCCTGAGTTAGCTTGTGGTGTAGAAGTTAAGTATGATCCCATGAGCAACAAAACAGGAAACATTGTAGTAGAATTTGAAATGAACGGTAAGCCATCTGCGTTAATGACAACAGAAGCGAAATGGTGGGTATTCTATGACGGTAATAAGTTTATTTGGATCACTCCTAAAAATATCATTAGATGTGTATTTGACAATAAACTATCACATGTTGAGTTTACAGGTCGTGGAGATACTTCATCAAAAAAGGCTTTCTTAATAAAGAAAAATACATTATTCTCTTACGGAACACAGGAGATGCTATGAACGTACTTGATTTGTTTAGCGGTATCGGTGGATTTAGTTTAGGTTTAGAACGTGCTGGTATGAAAACTGTTGCCTTTTGTGAGGTAGACAAGAAATGCCAGGAGGTTTTAAGAAAGCATTGGAAAGATGTACCTATATTTGATGATGTAACAACACTTAAAGGAGAAGACATTGAAGAAACAGTTGACGTTATTTGTGGAGGATTCCCATGCCAGGATATCAGCCTTGCAGGAAAAGGAGCAGGGCTTGAAGGAGAACGATCAGGACTCTGGTGGGAGTTTCATAGGCTCATCAAAGAAATCAAACCGAAATATGCAATCATTGAAAACGTCTCAGCCCTTCGATCTAGAGGACTGGACCAAGTTCTCAGGTCACTCTCTGAGATCGGGTATGATGCAGAATGGCATTGTATCACCGCTTCATCCGTTGGTGCTCCTCACAGAAGGGATAGAGTCTGGATCATTTCCTACCCCAAGGGCGAGCGAGTACAAGGACTGTGGACCAGTTGGCAGCAAGAGTCATCTACACATGAAGAAGAAACGATATTTATGCGCTATCGTAAAAGATTCAGCAAAGCCTACTGGAAAGTTGAACCCACAGTGGCTAGAGTGGTTGATGGGTTTTCCGGTAGGGTGGACAGAGTTAAGCAACTAGGTAATGCAGTTGTTCCTCAAATACCAGAATTAATAGGTAGAGCGATATGTCAGGCTGGTTGATATTAGCAATAGCTGTGGTATATTTGGTCATAGCGGTTGATCTTTTAATCCAGGGACAGTCAGCATTAGCAGTTACTTTTGTTGGTTTCTGTCTCGGTAACTTAGGGTTATATTTGCAAACATGAGAAAGATAATTATTGATATAGAAACCGATAGCACTGCTAGTAGAATCTGGTGTGCTGTCACCAAAGACTTAGATGATAAGGAGACTAAGGTATGGACAGAAGCAAGAAAGTTACAAGAGTATCTACAACCCACAGATATATTGATTGGACACAACGTGATCGGGTTCGATGCTCCAGTCCTAAAGAAGCATTGGAATTTGAATATAGACACGAACCAGTTACAAGATACGTTGGTCATGTCAAGACTACTCAATCCAGTCATGGAAGGCGGTCACAGTCTAAGAGCTTGGGGTCTAAGGTTAGGCAATCAAAAAGAAGAGTTTACAGACTTCGATGGAGGCTTAACGGATGAGATGGTTGACTACTGTAAACAAGATGTACTTGTCACTGAGGCATTATATCATCGTCTTACTACAGATTTATTGGATTGGGGTGAGTCAGTTGATCTTGAGCATCAGGTTGCCATTATTATTAAAGAGCAAGAAGAAAATGGATTCAAGCTCGACATTAAACAAGTCATGTCCCTACTGGCTGAATGGCGAAAGAGACTTGATGAAATCGAACAAAAGCTCCAACAAATATTTAAACCAATAGTAACTGAGCGTATCAGTGAGAAAACTGGTAAGCGTCTCAAAGATAAAGTAGAAGTATTTAATCCTGGTAGTCGTAAGCAAATAGCAGAACGTCTTATGGCTCTAGGCTGGAAACCAACTAAGCACACAGAGAAAGGATCGGTGATCGTTGATGAGAAAGTATTACAAGCTATTGACTTACCTGAATCTAAACTCATTGCAGAATACCTACTCGTTCAGAAACGGGTGGCTCAAGTTGAGTCCTGGGTTGACCATGCAGATCACTCCGACAGGGTTCATGGTAAGGTCATCACCAATGGAGCGATCACTGGAAGAATGACTCACAGCAAACCGAATATGGCACAAGTACCTAACTTAGGTAGTCCCTTCGGTAAAGAATGTAGATCATGCTGGACGGTAGAGGACGGTAATGTGCTTGTTGGGGCTGATGCTTCAGGTCTTGAGTTGCGTATGTTAGCACACTATATGCGTGACCCTGAGTACACCAAAGAAATATTAGAAGGTGATATCCATACAAAGAACATGAAGGCTGCTGGACTTACAAACAGAGATCAGGCTAAGACATTTATCTATGCTTTTCTATACGGTGCTGGACCAGCTAAGATCGGTTCTATTGTGGGTGGTGGTGAGAAAGAAGGCAGGCAGTTAATACAGAGCTTCTTGTCTAACACACCAGCCTTAAAAGCATTACGTTCTAAGGTTGACAAAGTATCTGAACAAGGTTGGCTTCCTGGTCTTGATGGTAGACATCTTCTTGTCAGATCACAACATGCTGCACTTAATACATTACTGCAGGGTGCTGGTGCAATAGTTATGAAAAAGTCTTTAATTCTCTTGACAGAGAAGCTAAAGTGTGATAGAATACTCGGCTCGTTTGTTGCTAATGTTCACGATGAGTGGCAAATCGAGACAACGAAAGAACATGCCGAATCTGTAGGTGAAGCAAGCGTACAGGCAATTCGGGATGCAGGACTTGCTCTCAAGCTACGATGTCCCCTTGACGGTGAGTTTAAAATAGGTACTAACTGGGCATCAACACACTAAAAGGAAAATTATGTCTAATTTAAAACCAGTTGTAGTAAAAGCAGATGTTATGTGGGCTTTCTTGGATACTCCAAACAAGAAAAGTAAGAAGTACCAAGTTGACTTATGTAATCTATCTGACCAGGCTGTGTCTGCTCTGAAAGACTCTGGTGTCAAAGTAAAGAATGACAAACCAGAGAAAGGTGCTTACATTACTGCTAAGTCTAGTAAGTATCCTATCAAAGCAGAGCTAGAGGATGGCTCACCAGTTGAGTGTAAAGTAAGTAATGGTTCTAAAGCTATAGCAACCATCAAACCTTACACTTGGAACTGGGATGGCGATACTGGTGTAGGTGTGGGTATCAACAAATTGGTTATTACTGATTTGATTGAATACGTTGAGGGTGGTTCAGCAGCAGAGCAACCCTTGTAATTTGTCTAAGTCAATGAACAATGCTAAGGCACTCATTGACGGAGATATTCTGGTCTATAGGATTGGATTCTCTACAAATGAACCAGATGAGGAAAAGTTTGCACTCTCTAGGATGGGGAACTTTGTAGATAGTTTGATTAAGGTTGATGGTATTGTATCTTATGAAGGCTACCTAACAGGGAAGAAAAACTATAGATCAGAAATTACTGCTACTTACAAAGAGAATAGGAAGGATGCTAGGAAACCAGTACACTTCCATTCTCTGCGTGAGTATCTTGTAAACAAATGGGGCTTCACTGTCATTGATGGTCAAGAGGCTGATGATGCAATAGGAATCAAAGCGTATGATCTACCAGAGGATTCCAGTTGTGTTATGACGATTGACAAAGACTTGGATATGATTAGAGGGTGGCACTACAACTTCGTCAAGCAAGATTTATATTACGTTACTGAGCAGGAGGCGATAAAGAATTTTTACATTCAGATTCTAACAGGTGACAGGGTAGATAATATCCCAGGTCTAAAAGGTATCGGTCCAGTGAAAGCTAAGAAGATACTGAAGGATTGTCAGACTGAGCAGGATCTGTTTGATGCTGTACTAGAAAAGTATGATAATGATATCGAAACACTAACCGAAAGAGCTAGGCTTTTATGGATAAGAAGAAAAGAGAATCAACTATGGACATCGCCAAACACTTCACAATCGGATACGTCCAGTGGGTAGATGCTTTGTCTGACTCTGGTTGGGAAACAGATGTGAAGGTAGATGTACATCCTTGTCTCAGTATTGGCTTTATTGTAGATGAGACTGAAGATGCGATCTGCTTAGCTGCTGCTCTTAGCTACGAGCAATCTAACTCAAGAATACATATTCCTAAGAGTTGGGTTAAAAGCATAAAGAGAGTAACGTTAGATAAGTTTTTACAGATAGGGAGAAAGACATCAAAACCCAAAGTGCAAAAGCAAAAGGCAGGAAGCTCCAGCAATGGTTCAGAGATCAACTCATCGACCGATTTTCCTTTTCCAAGGACGATGTAAGATCAACCAGTATGGGAGCAGGTGGTGAAGATATTTTGTTTTCTAAAGCTGCTGGTGATCGATTAGGTATATCGATTGAATGTAAATCCAGAGACAGTATTGCAGTCTACAACTTCTATGCACAGGCTAAAGATAACTGTCCAGATGATAGACAACCAGTAGTTATAATTAAACAGAATCACTCTAAACCATTGGCAGTAATAGACGCAGAGTATTTTGTAAACTTACTAAAGGAATCAGATGAGACATTTGGTAATTCCTGATACACAGTGCAAACCAGGTAACAGCTTTGAACATTTAGAATGGGCAGGTAAATATGCAGCTAAAACAAAACCTGATGTTATTGTCCATCTAGGCGATCACTGGGACATGCCTAGTTTGTCTATCTATGACGTAGGTAAGAAAGCCTTTGAAGGCAGAACTTATAATGAAGATATCAAGGCTGGTAACAAAGCTATGGATATCTTTATGAAACCTATCATTGAGGAGCAGAAGAAAGCTAGGATTGGTAAGCGTAAGGTCTGGAAGCCTAAGAAGATATTTCTTATTGGCAATCACGAGCAACGGATAGAGAGAGCTATCGAGTCTGATAGAAAGCTAGAAGGATTGATAGGTTACTCTGACTTTAACTTAAAGAAGTATGGTTGGGAGGTACATGACTTTCTTGAAGTTCCTATTATCAACGGTATAGCATATAGTCACTACTTTACTTCTGGTGTTATGGGTAGACCAGTAACTAATCCTGGTTTACTGTTACAGAAGAAACACATGTCTTGTATCATGGGGCATGTTCAAGATAGAGCTATATCATTCAGTCGTAAAGCTGACGGTAAAGGTATCACTGGTATCTTTGCTGGTATCTTCTATCAGCATAATGAGGA
>Ga0255768_10003255_pt1 | contig 16175 bp, 26 predicted proteins | sample 071ome_33_FD_179983 | JGI IMG/M metagenome (GOLD analysis project Ga0255768, IMG submission 179983) | Coastal salt marsh microbial communities from the Groves Creek Marsh, Skidaway Island, Georgia - 071412AT metaG (version 2) | ecosystem: Environmental > Aquatic > Marine > Intertidal zone >...
TCTTTCATTATCTACCTCTTATCCAGATACCATAGAGAATACGGACGCAGAATTCTTATCGTCGTACCAACAACTTCACTCGTATCTCAAATGGCAAGCGACTTCGTTGAATACAACAAAGGACGACAACTAGACATTCATAAAATTATGGCTGGCGTTGATAAAAACGTTGAAGCTGATTATACTATTACTACTTGGCAATCTGTGTATAAGATGCCAAAGGATTGGTTTTCTCAATTTGACGTAGTAGTTGTAGATGAAGCCCATCTTGCAAAAGCAAAGTCACTTACTAAAATACTTGAAAAAATGCCAGAAACAGAATACCGTTATGGATTTACTGGCACGTTAGACGATACTCAAACACACGAGTTAGTGCTCACTGGTTTGTTTGGCCCAGTCTATCAAGTAACTGAAACCAAAAAACTTATCGAAGAAAAAACTCTGGCTGAGTTTAATATTAAAGCTATTACGCTCCAATATAGCGACGAGATAAGAAAGATAAATAAGAATAAGTCGTACCAAGAAGAAATAGATTGGATCGTAAAGAATGAAGCGCGTAATAAATTTATACGAAACTTGGCTCATAGCTTACCAGGCAATACTCTTATTTTATTTCAATTTGTGGACAAACATGGCAAAGTCCTTGAGCCAATGCTTCACAAAAAAGGAAAGACTGTCCACTTCATTCATGGCGGGGTTGGGGCTGAGGATAGGGAATCTGTTCGTGGTATTGTTGAATCTTCTGGTGATAACATTATCCTTGCCAGCTATGGTACTTTTAGTACTGGTGTTAATATTAAGCGACTTGATAATATTATTTTCGCAAGTCCTTCAAAGTCAAAAATAAGAAATCTTCAATCAATAGGTCGAGTTTTAAGAAAAGGTAATGGAAAAGAAAAAGCAACTCTTTATGACATTGTAGATGATTTACAGTGGAAGTCACATAAGAACTTTGCGGTAAGGCACTTTATGGAAAGAGTTAAAACATATTCAAACGAAGGTTTTGAGTTTAGAATATATAACGTAGATCTGAAAGGATAGTATATGAATTTAATGCACGTTAAACTTCGTACTGGCGAAGATATACTATGTCAAGTTGAAGATTTAAGTGGAAAGTATAAAGTAATCGCGCCGGTACAAATAAATATTAATCCAGTCAACGGGATCTTTGTACGAGACTGGTTGCTTTATTCAGAAGATAATTTTATTTTTATCGATAAAGCAGATATATATTTTTGTAATGTTGCTTCTGAAAAAGCAATGATGTATTACGAAGAATATCTGTATCAGCAAGTAGAAGAACCAGACGAAGAATTAAGCGACTTAGAAGAGTTGTTTATGACCATGATGGAATCAAAGGAGTTTATCAAACATTAATTTGTTTAAACCTTAATAAGATTATATCAACAACATCAAGAATGTCAACCGTTAATTTACTGTACACAGCAAAAAAAGTTGTGTACATTTGTCGTTACTTGTGATAGATTAGATTATAGAAATAACAGGAGTAATCATGGCAAGAAAAGCAAAACGCAATTACGTCAACAACGCTGAGTTTTATTCAGCTATGGTTGACTACAAACAAATGTGCAAAGATGCCGAAGAGTCTGGTGAAGAAGTACCACGTATTCCCAATTATATTGGAGAGTGTATCTATGAGATAGCTAATCGTTTATCTTATAAGCCAAACTTTATTAACTATTCGTATCGTGATGATATGATTTCAGATGGTATTGAAAACGCGGTTATGTGTGTACGTAACTTTGATCCTGAAAAATCTAAGAATCCTTTTGCTTATTTTACTCAAGTTATTTACTTTGCTTTCATTCGTAGAATCCAAAAAGAAAAGAAGCAGTTATACGTAAAGCATAAAGTAGTTGAGAACTCAGTAGTTACTGGCACTATTGTAAATAACTCAGATCACTCTGAACTTGGTGGTGCTGCCTATGTAGATCTCAATAATGATTACATGAGTGACTTTGTACGCAATTACGAAGACTCAATGGAAAAGAAAAAGAAAGTAAAAGAAAAAAAGAAAACAGGACTTGAAAACTTTTTTGATGAGGATAAAGAATGAAACCTATTCCCGTGCTTATCGAAGACATGATCAAAAAGGTCAATGATAAGTCAACCCACCCTGAACAACGACAGCATTATGCTAAAACACTTGAACATATTATTGAAGAAGCTCAACGTGCTGTAAATAATTATGACCGTGAACGAATGGCGAGTTTTAAAAATAGATGAAGATTGCTGTAATTACTGACACCCACTGGGGCGCAAGAAATGATAATCTTGCGTTCTTAAATTATTTTACACGATTCTATAGAGAAGTATTTTTCCCTACATTAAAAGAACGTGATATTTCTCACGTACTACACCTTGGTGACTTAACTGACAGACGTAAGTACATTAATTTTGTTACAGCTAAGAGAATGAATGATGAATTCCTTAAGCCTATGTATCAAAATAATATATCGTTTGATGTAGTCGTAGGTAATCATGATACATTCTATAAGAATACAAATAGTGTAAATAGTATCAATGAATTATTTGGCCATGCTCGCTACGATAATATGCGTGTACATTGGAACAATATGTTCGATCTTATGTTTGATGATGGATGTCACATATTGATGGTGCCTTGGATATGCGCAGAAAACAAAGATAAGTTTATGGCTGAGCTTAATGTGTCTACTGCTAATGTAGTAATGGGCCACTTTGAGATTACTGGTTATGAAATGATGAAAGGCCAACTATGTGATCATGGCTTAGATAAAAACGTATTCAAAAAGTTTGATAGTGTTTACTCTGGTCACTTTCACCATCCATCATCTCATAGTAATATTACTTACCTAGGTGCTCCGTATGAAATGACTTGGAGCGATTATGAAGGTAAACGTGGATTTCATATATTCGACACCGAAACGCGTGAGATGGAGTTTATACCTAATCCATTCCGCATGTTCCATAAGATATTCTATGACGATACGAATATGACTATCGAAGATGTAACTCAACTCGATACAGAACAGTTGACAAATGCATTCGTTAAGGTTATAATCAAGAATAAAGATAACCCATATATTTTTGATTTATATCTCGATCGCATCCAGCAATCGGGTGCTGTTGACATTAAAGTGGTTGAAGACCACATGAATTTAGATTTAGTTGATGAAGACGAATTAGTAGATGAAGCTCAAGATACGCATACGATACTCAATCAATATGTTGATAGCTTAGAAACTAAAGTGTCGAAAGATAAGATTAAGAATATGATTACTGACTTGTACCAAGAGGCAATGAATTTATGAGTGCACTCCACTTTCATTATGTAAAGTATAAAAACATTCTTTCAACTGGTAACCAATGGACTCGTATTGACTTAGATCAAAATAAGTCTACGTTGATCGTAGGTGAGAATGGTGCTGGTAAGTCTACGATACTTGACGCTATATGCTTTGCTCTATATGGTAAACCATTTCGTAAGATTAATAAGCCACAGCTTATGAATTCGATCAACCAGAAAGAATTGGAGGTTGAGATTGCTTTCCAAACTTCTGGTAAAAAGTACGTTATCAAACGTGGTATTAAGCCCAATATTTTTGAGATCTGGAGAGATGGCGAACTGATTAACCAAGACGCTGCAGCTCGAGATTACCAAACACATCTCGAAGATAACGTATTGAAAATGAATTTTAAATCATTTGGTCAAATCGTTGTACTAGGTAGTTCTACCTTTGTTCCATTTATGCAATTACCTGCTCATTCACGCCGCGAAGTAATTGAAGATTTACTCGACATTCAGATCTTTACGACTATGAACTTATTGTTAAAAGATAAAGTTTCAAATAATAAGTCTGAGATTACTGATCTTAAATATCATATAGATTTGGTCAAAGATCGTATTCAATCGGCTAAAGACCATAACGCTGAGATTGCTCAAATGAAATCGGCCGAAGTCGATAAGATTAAAGATAAAGTGAAAGAAAAACTTGAATATATAGATTCAGAACAAGATGAGATAGAAACCATCGAAACTAAGATGGATGAGTTAGTACAGTCTATATCTGACAAAGAAGAACAGCAAACTAAATTGAAAGCATTGGAAGATGTTGAACGCAAACTGGAATCTAAGTCTAAACAACTTACAAAAGATATCCAATTTTTCGAGAACCACGACAATTGTCCAACCTGTAAACAAGGTATTGAACACGACTTTAAACAGGAAACAATTACCGGACACTCAACAAAAGTCGAAGAAATCAACCAAGCAAAACTCCAGCTTGAAGAAAAAAAGACAGAACACTCGAGTAGACTTACAAGCATAAGCTTAGTTGAGTCTGACATTTCAGGTTTACATCTTACTGCGTCAGAACATCGGGCTAATATCAAGCTTACTAAAAATCAACTTAGTGCTATCCGTAAAGAACTCGAAGAAGCTGAGACCGAAGCCGAAGCTATTGATAACTCAAAGATCGAAGAACTTGAAGAGGATCTACGTTCTTATCATATTAAGAATGAACAGCTTATTAATGATAAAGAAGTACTATCAGTGGTATCGTCAATGCTTAAAGATGGCGGGATTAAAACTCGTATTATTAAACAATACGTTCCAGTCATGAATAAGCTAATCAATAAATACTTAGCGTCGATGGACTTCTTCGTCGACTTTCAACTTGATGAGAATTTTAATGAAACTATTAAGAGTCGTTTCCGTGATGTTTTTTCTTATGCTTCGTTTTCCGAAGGCGAAAAGCTTCGTATCGATCTCGCTTTATTATTTACATGGCGAGCAGTATCCAAACTCAGAAACTCAGTCTCAACAAACCTCCTCATTATGGACGAAATCATGGACTCGTCTTTGGACAATGCTGGGACTGAAGAGTTTCTTAAAATCATAAATGAGTTGACAAATGACTCAAATATTTTTATAATAAGTCACAAAGGGGATCAACTATTTGATAAGTTTGAATCCGTTGTGAAATTTAAGAAAGTTAAAAACTTTAGCGTTATGGAGACTTAATATGTCATTACATGGTAGACTTGAAGCTTTACGTTATAAGCATAATAATTTACATTCAAAGATAGAAGCGCTTGAAGCTGAAAAGGCACCAGACAAATATATTAAACCTCTTAAAAAAGAAAAGCTTCTACTCAAAGATCAGATAGAAAAAATTAAGAAAGAACTAATAATATGAAATACATATTCGATGTAGACGGTACACTCACTCCCAGTAGAGGTATTATTGATGTTAACTTTAGATCATTTTTTAATTCTTTCTGTTTGGTTAACGATGTATATTTAGTTACGGGTAGTGACAAAGAAAAAACTGTAGAACAAATAACAGAGTCAACTTATAACTTATGCAAACGGGTATATCAATGCGCAGGTAATGATGTATGGGAAGGCAATAATAACGTTTATACGAATACGCTTGAAGTAGATCCGGATATGCAAAAAATGTTTGATCAGTATCTTAAAGAAAGTAAGTTTGCCGCACGTACTGGAAATCATATTGACGTAAGGCCTGGCCTTATTAATTTCTCGATCGTTGGTCGTAATGCCACACTCGCTGAACGTAAGATGTATGTAGCGTGGGATGGTGTAACAAGTGAAAGGCAAGAAATTGCTGACAATCTCAATGCTATGTTTGATGATTTTGATTGCACGGTGGCAGGTGAGACTGGAATTGATATTGTACCAAAGGGCAAAGATAAAGCTCAAATTCTAAAGGACTTTGATAACTATAAAGAATTACATTTCTTTGGTGATAAAATGGAACCGGGAGGAAATGATTATACTCTTGGTGCTAAGTTAGCATACGGTGGTGGTAAAATAACACAAGTGAAAGGTTGGGAAGATACATGGCAAAGACTGAAAAGTTTGTAGGATTTACTTGTAGTACATTTGACCTATTACACGCTGGTCATATTGCTATGTTACGTGAAGCAAAGGCGCATTGCGATTATTTAATTTGTGGACTACAAGTAGATCCATCTGCCGATAGGCCAGAAAAGAATAGTCCAGTGCAGACTATAGTGGAGCGCTATACTCAGTTACAGGCTGTGAAGTATGTTGATGAAATAGTTGTTTATTGTTCTGAGCAAGATTTAGTTGACATTCTTGAAATATATGATATAAATGTAAGGATACTTGGAGACGAGTATAAGAATAAAGATTTTACCGGTAAAGACGTATGTCGTCGACGTGGCATTCAACTTTACTTTAACAAACGAGATCATCGCTTTTCAAGCTCTGATCTTCGAAAGCGAGTTTATGAAATGGAGAAAAAGAAATGAGTGATTGGGCAAACGATATTTACATGATGCATAACAAATATGGTGTGCGTGATTGGTTTGAAGCCAATAAAGACGATAAAGAATTAATGCGGAAATATCTTATGTTTCGTATGCTAATGATTAATGAAGAAATGCATGAAACTCTACAAGCGTTGAATACCGGTAATGCTGAAGAAATTGTAGATGGTCTAATTGATTTGTGTGTTTTTGCTATAGGTACACTCGACGTATTTGGCGTTGACGCCAATAAAGCATGGGATGAGATTTATCGTGCTAATATGGATAAAAAAGCTGGTGTAAAGCCTGGGCGGCCAAATCCATTTGGACTACCAGATCTATTAAAACCTAGCGGTTGGCAAGGACCTAACCACGAAGACAATCACGGTGAATTAAATAAGGCCTTGTGATATTTCAATTTGTCTTTGACCCCAAGCCGTTTCGAAGCCAGCTTCTCCGTAAACTGCTCTTTCATTGTTTCCCCACAATCTTTTTAAATAAGAATTGTAAGTGCTTTCTATTTCTTCGTCTGAGGCTTTGGGGTTTATTAAATGGCCTTTCACTAACCAATGTAAGCGGTTAGCTTCTTTACGTTGAAAGTAGGTCATAGGTTCTCCTTTGTAAAACCTTATATAATATATATGAAGTGTTACCGTTAACACTTTCGAAAAAAAATGAAAAAAAGTGAAAAAAACTATTGACATTTGTTCTTAGAAAGATTATATTAGATATATAAGGAAAAACGGAGAACTCAAATGCAAGCGATTCAAAAACTTATCGATCAAACATTTAGCTACGCTCAAGAGGGTGGTGAACTTGCTGAAATGTATATCTGCGATATGAAGCAATTCCAAGAAGTTCAGTTTAACTTGACCTTTGGCGATTACGATACCGCTTCAAAGGTTGTTGACGACATGGACACTGAGCCTCGTGAACAAATTATTATAGCTTTAATTGAAGACTTTGGTGCTTCATTAGTTGAAAATAAATTTGGTTTTTGTGCTGCGTAAGGGTTGACATTCCCTTTCGTAGTGATTATATTAGTTATATCAACTAATGGAGAAACCAAATGACATACTATAATCAAACTCATCCTTATTTCATTACCCTTGAATTTGACCACAATTCAATTGACTTAATTCCTCAACACCAAAAATCATATCTAATCGAATTTAATATAATCAACCCAAATGGGCCTGGCGGGGGTAATCCAATTTCTAATATTTACTTCCATTCTTTTTCTACCATCAAAAATTTCCTAAAAAATGAATATGGGTCTCTCACCCCCTTATTTACAATTGAGGAAAATGAAACCTTCGATCCAAACTTCGAATAATAAAAGGACTTAATCATGGCTTATGTGACTTACAAAAATCGTATTTCTGAAAACTATCGCTTTACTACAACGGATCTCAATGATCCGGCCATTGCTGAGCTTAAGGCTTTACTTATTCATCGTAATGGTTATATTAAACGTTATCGTAAATCACCTTACTTTAACATTAAAAATGATCGTAAAACGCAAGGTGTGTTTATTCGTCCACGCGGTCCTCGTAAAAACTCTTGGGCAAGGGACACGCCTATCGAAAACGCAACTCACTTTGACGTATACATTCGGGATTATGCATAATGAATTTAGAAGCTTTACAATCACTTGATAAACTACCTCTTGAGAAATCTCGTGAGGTAGCCATTTCGCTTATTGACATTAAGAAAACAAAAAAGCTTGTACGTAATCGTTTGGAATACGACATCTCAAAAGCACGTTCTGCAGTTGAAGTGTCTCGTATTATGTGGCAAGTCTATTTGTCTGGTAGTGGACTGGGTACAGTTGGTTCTCAATGGAAGAAACATTATAATGAAGCCTGAGCCAATTACATTTAAACTTTCAGAATCTGAGCTGTCGTTTATTGAAACGATGGCTTCAGAAATATATAATTGTCCAGTAAGAAGTCGTGGTCGTAGTTACGAGCAAGTGTATGCTGCAACTAAAGCTGGTGTAATCCTTGAGTTTGCTTTAGAACGACAAGGTGCTGAGAAAAATCCGCTTGAGTTTGACGTTAAAAATCGTGAGTCTTATGCTTACGACGTTAAATGGAATAATCTACGTACTGAAGTAAAGCGTAAACGTTTTCTTTCTAATGACAAAACTAAGTACTTTTCTTGGAATAGGCCTGAGTACGTAAAGACTTTTCTTCGCAATACTGACATTGTTGAACAGCTTATTGTTGGAGATTACGAAGAAGTTAGTAACAATAAGTATAGTGTATCATGGATGCTTATGACATCTGTTACAGAAAATTTTAAAAATTACGTGAAAAAATCAATGTACAATCAAGGCCAATTGTATTATAATCATACTATGGATCGCAACTGCGAGTACTTACTAGGAGAATAATATGGAAACACCTGAATCAGTAAACGTTCTTCAAGAATGTGTTGAACTTCAATTGAAAAAAAGCCGGGATTATCAAAATCCCGATTCGTCTGTTTCTCAAGCAGACTATTATCCACATGGTGTACTTACCATTCATGATATTATGCATGCTAAAATGTTACGTATGAAATCAGTAATGGATATGATGCGTAGCGGTGGTTCACCTAACTTTGAGTCGCTTGAAGATTCAGCCAAAGATTTGATTAATTACGCTTCATTCTTTGTAGCTTATTGCCGTAAAGGTATTGATGGCCAAGACGCAGACAAGGATATTTTCAACAATGAGTAGATATGAAACAGTAAGTGATATTCGTAAGTTCTTTATTAATGAACTTAACGATGAAGCTTTTACTATCGACAAGACTGGTCAAAAGACTATTGAAATGCTTGGTGCTTCGTTTATTGCTAACGAATCTGCTATCTTTGGTGAACCAAACTACGATTACATTCAATCTGAAATTGATTGGTATGAGTCTATGTCGACTAACATTAACGACATTTGGTCTGAAGATAAAGATCCACCGAAAGCTTGGCAATACGCCGCTAACAAACACGGTGAAATCAATTCGAATTATGGCCATCTCATTTGGTCTGAAAAGTACTATGGCCAATACGCCAATGTGCTTGAAGAATTGACAAAAAATCCTGATGGTCGCCGAGCTACTATGGTTTATAATCGTCCATCTATTTGGCGTGAGTTTGATGAAAATGGTAAATCTGACTTTATATGTACTAATGCTGTTACTTATTATATTCGTGAAGATATGTTACATGCTGTGGTACAAATGAGATCGAATGATGTAGTATATGGCTATAAGAATGATGTAGCATGGCAAAACTATGTATTGAAAAAACTATGTGAAGATTATAATATTATGACTTCGTTTAAAAACGATCGTACTGACATCCATCCCGGTATGTTATTTTGGCAAGTACAAAACCTTCACGTATACGAGCGTCACTTCCATCTAGTAAAATGACTAAGTTAATTCAAATCACTGACATTATTGAGACTAAGCTTCGTAAAGAAAAAGAGCTTGAATACTATCAACAAGAACTTGAGAAGCTTCAACAGAAAATGTTTTTTATAAAGAAAGATATTGATATTACTAATCTCATAATAGACTTGATTGAAAAAGAAAAAGTTTATGATATTAAACAAAACATGATTGGTAAGTCTGATGAGTAATTGGGATAAACGATATCTTAGTCTTGCTCGAGAAGTAAGTACTTGGTCTAAAGATCCTTCGTCTAAAATTGGCGCAGTTGCTGTTGGATCAAAAGGTCAAGTGTTAGCACAAGGGTATAATGGTTTTCCTCGTGGTATCAATGACTCACCTGCTCGTATGAACGTAAAAGAAACAAAATACAAATATGTAGTTCACGCAGAGCAAAATGTAATATATAATGCTACATATAATGGCGTGTCGTTAGATGGATCTACTCTTTATGTGTGGGGATTACCAGTTTGTTCTGAATGTGCAAAGGGAGTTATTCAAGTTGGAATTAAACGAGTGATTATGCCAAATGGAAAATATCCTGATCATTGGACAGAATCTTTTAATCAAACGTCTGCCATGTTTGAGGAAGCAGGAATAGAATATGAATTTATTGACCCTGCTTAATTGCATAAATATATCACGTATATAATGCTTTAGAGGAATATATGAATGAATAAAGTGTCTGTTATAATGGCTCGTGGTGTAGAAGGTTGTGGCGTGACCAAGTACACAGTTGAGCAAGTAAAGTGGCTACGTAAACATGGATATGAAGTAAAAGTCTACGCCGCTAAAGATAAAAACTACTCAAGAAAATACGCACACGACTTAGGCGAGTTTGACCATTTCAAATTTGCTGATGAAGTTGCTGTGAATAGTATGATCGAAGAATGTAATAACTCAGATGTTATTATGATAAACTCATTACCATCTAAAGATACTGGACGAGGTAAAGGCTCTGGCGCTCAAGCTGTTGAGAACTGGAAACATGCTTTAAAATCGTTTAATAAGCCTGTTGCCCTTATCCAACACGACCATACAGTATATTCTATTAAACGTAATGGTGCTTTAGAGGAAGCAATTGATGCAGCTGATATTATTTTTGCTCATGCTAGCACCAATGATTTTTCTCAATACGTAAAAGATTATACTGGTACTGGTGGACTTGCTGCATTCCTTGGTGAAGACGATGGGCCAACCATTCACTCATTTCAGCCAGGCATAGACTTTGATGGAACTCGTCAAAAATACTGGAAACCTATTGGTATGCAGGATCCAAAGCATCATAAGTGGATTGGGCGTACTACTTCTTGGAAAGGTTATAAGCTTATGTTCGAATGGCATAATGCTTATGGTGAAAAAGAAGGTTGGCTAACTACTATGGAAGGTATTGAAAAATCTCCAGCATGGTTAGGCTTTAAAGAACTCAGCGATTTTTACGACGAGCTAGCAAATCAACCTGACGACGTAGATCTACAATCTCGTTATGGAGACAAAGCTTCGGTGTTTAGTACATTTATTAACGATGAGCTAATGCATCGTATGTCTCGTTCTGGATTTGGCTATCAGCTAAGTATACTTAAACCAAAGTATATTGAACGTTCTATTGAGTATACTCACCAAGAAGTTGTATGTGCTGGTACAGTTCCGGTTTTCCGTAAAGAATATGGTGATGTCTGTATCCATCGGGTTTCTGGCGACCCTCTTACTGAAACACCAAATAATGGTACTGTTTGGCTCGAAGCTGATAGCGATAATGCTAAGAGTTTAGAATTAGTACGTAAGCTTGAAGCCGATGATGGATACCGTAATGAATATAGAGAACAAGCATTCGAATTTTACAAAGCGCACCAAGATGCTGAGGTTACGTTTGAAGATTTAATGAATAAAATTAAGGAGAACGTATGATTAGCCACGCATCGATTGTACCACTTATTGGTGGTGAAACTATTGGAGCATCTGCAGCCTATGGTAGTAAGCCCGATTATTTTCTTTCTTATAGTGCATTTGCTGACAATGATTCTCATATTCGTAATTACATGCCAGACGTACCTTTCTATTTACTCGATGAAGGACAAAAAGCACCGCACTCAGTCGACGTAGTTCATACTGTATGCCCGTGCGCAGGTCTATCTCAATTGTCACATGGCTTTGGAGATCATAACGAAAATAATAAATGGATGGGACTTACCGCAAATTATGTGCTTGGTGAAATGAGACCAAAAGTATTCTGGGGTGAGAATGCTCCCGGTTTTGCTGGTAAGATTGGTGAAACTGTTAGGAATGAGTTAAAGAAAATTGGTAAGGATAATGGCTATACAATGTCAGTATATCGAACCAAAACATTACTACATGGTGGACCACAAATACGAGAACGTTCTTTCTATTTCTTTTGGAAAGGCGATAAAACTCCTTTAATGAATTATTATAATCGTCCACATACACCTATTGAAGATGTATTAAACGGTGTAAAGTCTAACTTTCAAATGGAACCTATTAATAAGAAGACTCCATCGAAAGACGATATTTACTATAAGTTTATTTTAGAAGAGATTCACGGTGGGATTACTCATAAAGAATTTGCTGAGATTGTAGAACCGCAAAAGGTACGTAATGCCGACGTGTTTTCTTATATTGAGCGTATGGGATATAACTATCAGCAAGTTGGTGCATGGATGGAAAAGCATGGATACGAAAAAGAAGTAGAAAAGTGTAAGTATCGTGATGCTAAACTCAAAGCCGGTGGTAATATTATGAGACGTGGTACTATTGTTCCAAAGGATAACATTGGTGCTTTCGTTGGTCACTATCCCACTATGCTAACGCACCCTGTAGAAGATCGATATATAACATATAGGGAAGCAATGACTATTATGGGTCTACCTTCAGACTTTGAGTTATTGAATCCTAAGAAATCAGCAAATCATATTTGCCAAAATGTACCAGTACAAACTGCTACTGACATGGCAGAAGAGACTAAAAAATATCTCAATAATGAGTTAGTTTTAGTTGACACAGACTACGTTTTGCAATATAATCATACACAGAAAGCCGAATACATTGAAAGGGCTAATACATTGGAGGAATTTATATAATGATAGAATATAAGTTTAGAGAAAACGAATTGATTAAAGATTTTCAAGAATACGTTGACTCTACATATGATTCTCATTACTCAAAAGAAAAATTTCAAGCCACTGAATTTATTATCGATGGTGGCCACGGTACTGGATTCTGTATGGGTAATGTACTTAAATACGCTCAACGCTATGGAAAGAAAGGTAGCCAAAGCGATGCCCGTAAAGATCTAATGAAAGTATTACATTACGCACTCATTCAGCTATACATTCATGATCAAAAGGCAGACGAGTTTACACCTGAAGATACTGTTAACACTGTTTATAGCTCAGACTATGGTGATTTAACTATTACTTCTATGTTAGGTGATACTGTATTTGATACTGATGAGCTTACCACACTTACAATAACTGGACTTGACAAATGAAAATAGAAATTAAAACCGAAGACCTTCAAAAGAAAAAGCTTTTAATTGCTACTCCAATGTATGGTGGCAATTGTGCTGGTATGTTTACTAAAGCAACTAACGATTTGTGTATGGCTGCTGGTAAATACGGTATCAGCATTCAATTCTATTATCTATTCAATGAGTCTTTAATTACACGAGCTCGTAACTATTGTGTAGACGAATTCCTTCGTTCAGATTGTACTCACCTACTCTTTATTGATAGTGATATTGGATTTAATTACAAAGACGTATTTACTCTATTACATCTATGTGATGAAGAAACCGACATGGACATTGTAACTGGCCCATATCCAAAGAAAACAATTGCTTGGGAAAAAGTAAAGCAAGCTATGGATCATGGTTATGGCCAAGATAATCCACACCAACTTGATCAGTTTATTGGTGACTACGTATTCAATCCAGTAAAAGGCGTAAAGTCATTTCGTATTGACGAGCCAGTAGAAATTCAAGAAGGTGGTACTGGGTTTATGATGATTAAACGTTCGGTATTTGAAAAATATGCTGAAGCATATCCAGATCTCAAGTATTTACCAGATCATGCTCGTACTGAACATTTCGATGGTACACGAGAAATTACTGCTTTCTTCGATACTATTATTGATCCAGATAGTAAACGCTATTTGTCTGAAGATTATATGTTCTCTTACAATGCACGTAAGATTGGATTAAAAGTTTGGTTGTGCCCTTGGATGCAATTGACACACGTAGGTTCTTATATGTTTGGTGGATCACTGGGCGCTATGGCCGCTATTGCTGCATCACCTACTGCAAGTAAAGAATCGAATAAAAAGCATTTCGAACCAAAAGATGAGTTGACATCTCGGAAGCTTAGTGATAATATGGATAGCATGAGCCGGCAACAACGCCGGGCTGCTGAGCGTGAAAAAAAGAAAGGTAACGCATGATGAATTTTAGTGATGATACTCTTGGAATATTGAAAAACTTTTCTGCCATTAACCCAAGCTTAATGTTTAAGCCTGGCCAAGTACTACGTACTATTTCTCCACAAAAGACTGTAATGGCTGCAGCTTCTATCGATGAAAGCATTGATACACCTGCTGCTGTATACGATCTATCTCGTTTTCTCTCAACTCTATCGTTATTTGACGATCCAGACGTACAATTTGGTTCTGATAAATTTACGATTCAATCTGGTCGTAGTCGAGTAAATTATACATATGCTTCTGAGTCTATGATTATTACTCCACCCGAAAAAGATATTGAAGTACCTAATCCCGAAGCCACGTTTAATGTCGAGTGGTCAAATATTCAAAATGTTATTCGTGCGGCTGGTGTACTTCAACTTGGTGAGATTGCTTTTAAATCTGATGGTACAACTATCTCAGTGTCTGCGGTAGACTCAAAGAATCCAACAGCTGACAACTATAGTGTTGATGTTGCTGAAGGTAATGGTAACGTATTTGAAATGATTATTAAGGTAGAAAACCTACGCTTAATGCCAACTGATTATATCGTATCCCTTTCTTCAAAAGGTATGGCTCACTTTAAATCTAACAAGGTACAATATTGGATCGCCCTTGAAAGTAAATAATTTACATCTTTGAATTTCTGTGATATAATGTTTATAATGAAAGAGGTAAATTATGCAAGACTTTTTGTGGGTAGAAAAATATCGTCCTAAGCGTGTAGAAGACACGATCCTTCCATCTGATCTCAAAGCTACGTTCCAGCAATTTGTAGATCAAGATAACGTACCAAACTTAATTCTTGCCGGCCGAGCTGGTGTCGGCAAGACTACTATTGCGAAAGCAATGCTCGAAGAAATTGGCGCTGATTATATTGTAATCAATGGGTCTATGAATGGTAACATTGATACACTTCGAGTTGAGATTGCAAACTTTGCGTCTACTGTATCTTTTACTGGTGGTCGTAAATACGTAATCCTTGATGAGGCGGACTATCTGAATGCGAATAGTACTCAGCCGGCTCTTCGTAACTTTATGGAAGAATTCTCAAAAAATTGTGGATTCATCTTAACGTGTAACTTTAAAAATCGTATCATCGAGCCTTTACATTCTCGTTGTTCAGTAATTGAGTTCAATATACCTAACTCAGAAAAAGCCGACATGGCTACTCAGTTCTTTAAACGTGTAAAACAAATCCTTGATGATGAAGGAGTGGAGTATGATAGCAAGGCTGTTGCTGCTGTGGTACAGACTTATTTCCCTGATTGGCGTCGAGCTCTTAACGAGTTACAGCGCTATTCTGCTACTGGTCGTATTGACTCTGGCATATTAGCAAATAAGTCTGATGATAATATCAATACATTATTTGCGCATTTAAAAGGTCGTAACTTTACTGAAATGCGTAAATGGGTTGCTGAAAATTCTGATATTGAGTCAGCTATACTTTATCGCCAGCTATATGATAAAATGCCAGAAAAAGTAAAAAGTACTACGTCTATTGCTGAGTCAATTGTAGTATTAGCACAGTATCAATATCAAGAAGCTTTTGTAGCAAATCCAGAAATTAACCGTGTGGCAGCATTGGCAACGCTAATGGCTGAGTGTGATTGGAAATGATTGACTTTCTTAAACGTATTAGTTTACATAATAAAAAAGAAACATGCTTAGTTTGTGATAAACCAGTCGGTAATGATGCGGCTGTGGTGAATTACAAGTATTTGAATGGAACTGGTCAAGCCTTTGTCTGTAAAAAATGTGCAGACGATATGGATAACACACAATTGGATGATACTGGTTATGACGCCGTTTGATTATATTAATGATGCATCTCACTCAAAGAAAAACCTTATGCGTGGTAGCGAAAATGATAAGCTAGCCGAACAAGGTTATAATCCATGGCTAACTAATATAGCTTTCTCTCAACATCCCGATACTATTCTACACGCTAACCTTATGAATATGTATCA
>Ga0255768_10003256_pt1 | contig 16174 bp, 15 predicted proteins | sample 071ome_33_FD_179983 | JGI IMG/M metagenome (GOLD analysis project Ga0255768, IMG submission 179983) | Coastal salt marsh microbial communities from the Groves Creek Marsh, Skidaway Island, Georgia - 071412AT metaG (version 2) | ecosystem: Environmental > Aquatic > Marine > Intertidal zone >...
GCCGAGAGGCGTCCGAGGACGGTTAGCCCGGCGCGTGCGTCGAGGTGTTCGACCAACTGTCGGTAGCCGGTTTCCCAGTCATCGTCGCTCGACGGGCCTGTGAGGCTGGTTGACTGCTGGGCAACGGCGAGCAGTTCGTCGGCATCTAGTGAGATCAGGTGGCTGGGGTCACCGACGGCATCGCCGAAGAGATTGAGTCGTCGCACCCAGTCGGGGTGGGCGAGTTCGGTTGCGGTCTCCCGAGGCTGCTCATTCACATGATCTATGGCAGCACACGCATGTCACCCCGGCCAAAATGCTGGCCGGCGCCGGTGGCGCCCGAAATCACTCGCCGCTGCCGGCGGTCTCTGGGTAGAGGTGGCTCATCGAGCCGGGTTCGACGCGACACGACTCGATGTAGACGTCGACGTCATCCTGTTTGAGGCGGATCACTCGGCCGAACTTGTAGGCCGCCAACTGCCCCTCATCGATGAACCGGTACAGCGTGCGGGGGGTAATGCCAAGGCGTTCTGCTGCCGCCGCAGTCGAGAGCCAGGTGATGTCGTCGGACATGACGATGAACTCTAGCTACCTTTCGTGATGTTCGAGTAAGTCTCAGATGGCAACGACCTCACCGTCGATGATCCGGTGGGAGCGGATCTCGCCGGTCGTCGGGGCGATCACGACCTGGAGGAGCATCCCGAACGGGTCGAAGCGGCCTGCATCGTCGATATCGACGGCCGATGGCGCGGGTTCACCATTCGGGTGCGAGTGGGCAATGCCGATCACCTGCTCCCCTGCGGCATCGATCGCCTGCTCGGCGGCGAGCTGTTCATGCGGCTCGAACACGAAACGAGTGGGCGACCCAGCGGCGTTCGTGATTGGCACAAAGCGTTGAATACGCCCGGCTGCAGAGTCGCTGACGAGATAGCCGCACGCCTCATTCGGCAAACACGCCTTCGCATGAGCAAGCATCTCGGCCCGCACGGTTTCGGGGATCTCCGACACGAGGCGACGCTACCGCCACAGGTACCGTCGTCTCATGTTGTTCGAGACGTGGGGCGCCACCCAGGCAGAGATCACGGAACCCGTCGTCGGAGACGAGTTGATCCCCGACGCAACACTCGTAGCCACCCGCGCCATCGACTGCGACGTGCGCCCTGCCGAGGTGTACCCGTGGCTTGCCCAGATGGGCTTCGGAAAGGCCGGCTGGTACAGCTACGACTGGCTCGACAACCTCGGCCGCAAGAGCGCCGCCGAGATCGTCCCTGCGTGGCAAGTGATCGAAGGCGAGCCGGTCCCCGGTGGGCCGATCGCGTTTACCGCGGCGATCGCTCGTCCCGGCGAAGCATTCGTGCTTGCCATCCAACGCAACCTGCTCGACTTCACGCTTGCATTCGACCTGCGACCCGACGGCGACGGCACTCGCCTCGTCAGCCGGGTTCGGGCACGGCTCCGCTTTCCTGGCGGCCGGATCGTCGAGCGCTTCGGGCTTGGTCCCGGCGATGGGATCATGGTGCGCAAACAGCTGCTCGAACTGCAGAAACGCACCGCTCGCTGACAGCCCGTGCCGGTACCGTGATCCCATGGCCAAGTCGCAAAAGAAGCGTGACATCCCGGCAGGGGCGACCGCCGTCGCCACCAACCGTGTCGCGCGCCGCGACTTCGACATCCTCGACGAAATCGAGTTCGGCATCATGCTCAAGGGCAGCGAGGTGAAATCGCTGCGGGAAAGCAAGGTGCAGCTGCAGGACGCCTACGCCGTGTTCTTCCAGCGGGAGTTGTGGCTCGTCGGCCTCAACATCTCGGCCTACTCCCACTCGGGCACGGCCTTCGCCCACGACAACGACCGACGCCGCAAGCTGCTCGCCCACCGCCACCAACTCGAAAACTGGTCGAGCCGAGTCGACCGAGAGGGTCTTGCGATCATTCCGCTCGCCCTCTACTTCAAGGACGGACGAGCCAAGATCTCGATGGGCCTCGCCCGAGGCAAGAAGCAGCACGATCGCCGCCAAGACATCGCGAAGCGCGACGCCGACCTTGACGCCCGAAAGGCGATGTCTCGCGCCAACCGCGCCGATCGCCTCGCCAAGTACAGCTAGCCGCCGTCACGGCCCCGTCTGACGACGCGCCGCGAAGTTCGATTCAGCGCTTGGTGCCAGCGGGGAACTCGAAGGGCATGACCCGCGGCCCGCGAACCTGACCGCCGGCCCACTCCATCGGCTCACCATCTCGCAGCGAGAACTCCGGAATGCGCTCCATCCAAACCCGAAGCGCAGTGGTCATCTCGAGCCGAGCCAGGTTCGAACCGGCGCATCGGTGAATGCCCGAACCGAACGCCACATGACGATTGCGGGCCCGGTCGATAATGAAGGTGTCGGGATCTTCGAAGTGTTCGGGGTCGTGACATGCCGCCGGGAAGTTCATCAAGATCTTGTCGCCCCGCTTGATGTGGACGTCCTCGTTGAACTCCACATCGTGCTCTGCCACACGAGCCATCGTCACCGGCGCGTAGAAACGCAGGAACTCCTCGACGGCGATCGGCAGGATTTCCGGCTCGGCAGCAAGACGTTCACGGTCGGCTGGGTGAGTGGCGAGATGCCACAACGACGACCCAATCGAGCTCCATGTCGTGTCGATGCCGGCGACGATCAGCAGATTGGTGATGCCGACGACGACCTCCGGCGTGATCTTCGCATCGGGGTGATCGAGCTCCATGAACAACAGCTCGGTCAGGAGATCCTCTTGTGGATCCTCCATCCGTTTGGTCACCTCAGCCCCGATGAAGCCGAGCAGCTCTTCGCGGGTCTTCAGCCGCAGCTCCGGATCGTTGAGCCCGGCGCCGAGCACACCGTTGACCCAGATCACGAACTGGTCAGCCATGCCGGGATCGACGCCGATCATGTGAGCGATCACCCTCGGCGGGATCTGCTGGGCGTACTGCTCGGCACCATCGCACCGGCCCGATTCGATGAACTCGTCGATCAACGAGTGGGCCAGTTCCTCGGTGTAGCGCTCGTATTGGAGCACCGCTTTCGGCGCGAACGCCGGCAGCAGCATCCGACGAGTCCAGGTATGGATCGGAGGATCGGCCGTGATCGGCGCTGCGGCGATCATCTGCTCGTAGCGAGACATCTCTGCCGAACCCGGCGGAGGTGGCATCACCAGCACCTGCCGTGACGACAACACGTCGGTCATCTTCGCCATCTCACGCACATCGTCGAAGCGGGTCGGGTTCCATGACCCACCGAGACGATCGGTGTGTGCGACCGGGCACTTCTCGCGCATTTCGGCCCAGATCGGCACCGGGTTCTCGACATAGTCCTTGTTGCGGATGTCGTAGTCGGTCGTCCAGTCCTCGACCGGCCCGCCCTCGGCCCAAATTTCGGGCGAGGTCGCAAGGCTCATCTTTTCGTGCAGATCCGGCGTATCTGTCATGGGCCGACGGTAACACTCCAGACACGCCGACCGTGAGGCGATGAGGCCTCAGCGCTGAGACGTCACACCAGACCGCTACGATGGGTTACCCGGCGAGCGATCGTCGGCGCTGTTTGACAAGAGAACGGCACACCAGGGGCTGATCGGTTTCGACGTTGGGACCAGGATGCGGCGGCGTGCGACCGGAGTTGCTCAGACTCCAAAAACGGGGCACCCAAAGAGACGCCGATACGGACGATCTCACTCTCGCTGCCTGATCTGATCAGGGAACAGAGAGTCATTGTGGCGCAGCAATGTGTCACGGGGCCTGATCACTGCAGCCTGTCACCAGAAGCAGTGGTGGACGGTGGGAGAGACCACTGACCGCAGGGAACAGACCGCTGACCTCGAGGAAAGACTCGGCGGCTGAGCTTGCTCAATCGACCCGGCGAACCCACAGCCGTAAGTGGGACTCACGGGAATGGTCGTAACGCGTCACGTGACCACCTGACGGACGAGGGTTCGATTCCCTCCAGCTCCACCAAGGGGGATTCGTAGAATTCGGCGGTTTCTGTCGTAGAAATCGACCGGGTTCTGCGGGTCCTTTGTGTTTTTTGGCCGGTGCGGGCCGGTGGCGGGGTCGCGGATCTTGTGGTGGAATCGGTTTCGCGGTTCCCTCGAGTAGGGGTGGCCTGTGTGACACGGGGGGGGTTGTTGTGTTTCGTCGGTTGAAACTGGTTGTGGCGGTTGTTGGTTTGGTCGGCTTGGGCGCAACGGCAGGGTTCGCATCGAGTTCGTTTACGGATGTGCCGGCTGGCCGGTATTACACCGATGCGGTTGAGTGGGCGTTCGAGAACGGTGTGACGACGGGAACATCGGCGACAACGTTTTCGCCGGAAGATCCCGTGACGCGTGGTCAGAACGTGACGTTTGCGTACCGGTATGACCAAAACGTGGTTCAACCTGCACTTGATGCTTTGGTCACGTTGGATGAACTGTCGTGTACCGCCACGCAGGTGGTGATCAACGATGGCGGGTGGCGTTGCGCAGGCCTGGTCCTGACCCAGTCGTTTGCTGGGGCGTTCAATTACACCCTCGAAACCGCAGGCTCCGTCGGCTTCTACCCGTCGGTGGCGATCGGCGCTGACGGCAATCCGGTGATCAGCCACTCCGACATCTCCAATAACGATTTGGAGTTGTACGTGTGCGACAACCCAACCTGCAACGGCGGCACGAACCTAACGCTCGAAACCGCCGGCAACGTCGGCTACTACACGTCGGTGGCGATCGGCGCTGACGGCAACCCAGTCATCAGCCATCACGACGCCACCAATGGCGATTTGGAGTTGTACGTGTGCGACAACCCAACCTGCACCGGCGGCACGAACCTAACGCTCGAAACCGCCGGCAACGTCGGCTACGACACGTCGGTGGCGATCGGCGCTGACGGCAACCCAGTCATCAGCCATCACGACGCCACCAATGACGATTTGGAGTTGTACGTGTGCGACAACCCAACCTGCACCACCGGCACGAACCTAACGCTCGAAACCGCAGGCAACGTCGGCCACTACACGTCGGTGGCGATCGGGGCCGACGGCAATCCGGTGATCAGCCACTCCGACATCTCCAATGACGATTTGGAGTTGTACGTGTGCGACAACCCAACCTGCACCACCGGCACGAACCTAACGCTCGAAACCACCGGCTTCGTCGGCTACGACACGTCGGTGGCGATCGGCGCTGACGGCAACCCGGTGATCAGCCACACCGACATCTTCAATAACGATTTGGAGTTGGCGGTCCCGGTGTTCACCGTCACCGCCATCGCCTTCGACTAGCCAACGGCACCGCCGCCGTGTGAACAAACCAGCGAAACTGTGTGAACAGACCCACGAGACTCACACCGACTTCCGCACCACAAGAGGCGAAAAAGATTTCTACGACTCCCCCACCAAGGGGGACTCGTAGAATTCGGCGGTTTCTCTCGTAGAAATCAGCCGGGTTCTGCGGGCTCCGATGCTGTTCTCAGCAACCCTGCAGTTCGGGAGGCCGATCGGCCTTAACGATTCGCTCAAGAGCGGCTCACACCTTGCGGGTAGGAAGAGCGCATGAGGCCCAAGGGACTTTTCATCATTGCGTTTGTGCTCTTTGCCGCCAGCGCCTGCTCAAAGACGACGGCAACGACTGGGGCGCCATCGACGACCAAACCCGCAGACCTGGTCGAATCAGAACACGAACTCGACACGATCGATGGTCTCGAAGTCCTCTACATCGGCCACAGCTTCGGAAAGCCGTTCGCCCAGAACCTTGAGGCTGCAGCCCAGCTCACCGGTATCGAGGGCCACGAGCAGCACATCATCTTCCAAGGAGGCGAGAACGGCACACCACAAGCCATGTGGGAAGCGCCCGACCAGCAGACCATCATCAAGGAGCGGCTCGACACCGGCACCGTGGACGTTGTCGTCATGATCTGCTGCTCTCAGGAATTCAAAGAGACGGGCGGACAGAGCGACCAGGCGATACTCGACATTTCAAGCTACGCACTCGAACAAAACCCGGATACCCGCATCGGACTCGCGATGCCGTGGGCCGACTATCCGAGCACCTATCCGTCTGTCGACGAACACCGCGCCCTCACCGATGCAGCCTGGCCCCTCTACCAGCAGCTGGCTGAGGACATCGGGGACGAACTCGGTGCCGAGGTGTTTGCCTTCTACCACGGAGCGGCGATCTGCGAGGTCCGTGACTGGCTCGAACAAGGCCTGTTGGGCGATGTGAACTCCCTGATCGGCTCGCGAGAAAATGCCGTCTTCCGCGACGACAAGGGCCACGCCGGCAATCTCGCCATAGACGCCGGAACGCTCATTTGGCTCCACGCCATCTACGGCATCGACCCACTCGATGCTCCCGCACTCGGCGACCACGACGTCAACGTCGGTGAGATCGCCAGTGCCGCACTCAGCCAGCCCCCACCATGATGTCGGCTGTCGATCCGGCGATTCGCGCGTGACGCTGAAAGTCCAAGGCGCTCGCCTGCACCCACCATCCATTCATGGTTTGACAGCCGCCTGCGTTGACACCCCACTATCGATCTACTGCTGGGCAGAAACGAATCGCGCCGCGTGAACAAACGAGCGGGACTGCGTGAACACACCCGCAACGCGAGCATCGACTTCCGCACCACGCCAGGCGAAAAGGATTTCTACGACTCCCCCACTCTGGGGTACGCACCGAAGTGCACACTTCCAATGCACCAAAGTCCCGGATTCTTGATCGGAATCCGGGACTTGTGCGGTTTGGTATCGGGTCGGCCGGTTCGTTGGCCGCCGGAAAGCAGAGCGGCCGTCAGTCGAGCACGGCCATGAGCCGCGCAAGGAAGGCGGCCATCTGGCCGCGGTCAACGGCGAGATGTGGCGAGTAGTGCGAAGCGGAGGTGCCCGTCGTGATGTTGTTGGCCTTGAGGCATCCGACGGCGTCGGCGTAGAACGAGGCCTGCGACACGTCCACGAAGCTGTGGGTGCCCGAACATGAGCCTCCGTTGACCGCGTCGATCATCCGCCCCAGGAACGCAGCCATCTCGCCTCGATTAAGTTCCCGGTCGGGCGAGAACGTAGTTGGAGAGGTTCCAACGGTGACCCCAAGGCTGTACAGACAGCCGACGTCATGAGCGAAATAGGTGTTGTCGGTGACGTCGGTGAACGGATGGGATCCGATACACGCTGAACCGGTCGTTACTTCATAGGTTCGCGCCAGGAACGCAGCCATTTGGCCGCGAGTCACGAGTTGTGCCGGTCCGTAGGTCGACGGTGTAACCCCGATAGTGATGCCATGCTGATACAGGGTCCCCACATGCTCGGAGTAGTAGCTTCCGTCGCCCACATCCGTGAACGGATGCACACTGCTCGGCGAGCCTCCTGCCAGGGTCCACGACGCGTAGAGAGTCGTATCACTGGTCGGGATGATGAATGGTTCGCCGGGCTGGTACCGGTTGCCCGATCCGTCTTGTGTCGTTTGCCAGCCCGCGAAGCTGAAGCCAGTGCGGGTGGGTGCCTCGGAGGGCAGCGCAGTGATCGTCAGTTCTTGTCCGCGAACGGGCTCTGGTACTCCGGAGCCTCCGTTGGCGGAAAAGTCCACGGTGACGGCCCGCGCCCACTGGGCATAAAAGGTCGTTGTGCCGGACGTCGATGGCAACTGGAACGAGTACCCGCTCGTCACCAGCAGTTCGCCGTCATCGTTTGAGGCTCGCCAGCCGAGGAAGAAGTGATCATCCCGGACTGGCTGATTGCTCGGCACCACGACGTAGGCATTGGGTTGACCGCTCAACTCCGGGGCGGCCCCTGGGAATGAGCCACCGTTCGCATCGAAGTGCACCACCGGTTCAGGCGCCCATTGCGCATAGAGCAAGAGGGTGTCGGTGAGTGTCACCCTTTGACCTTGGCTGTAGGAGGTTCCGCTGCCATCTGCAGCGGTGTTCCAGCCAGTGAAGTAGAACCCGCCGCAGGACACACTCCGCTGGATGACGGCGTCGCCATCGATCGCAAACGTGTCTTCAAGATCATGGTCGGGATCGTCTTCGCAGTTCGTGAAGTACTCCACCCGTTGACCTACGGTCAGCGCCCAGATGGCCGACGTGGAATCGTCGCTACCGGCGTTGACGATGAGTGTGTTGTCGACCAGAGGGAACCTGTTGTCGCTGTAGTAGGGGTAGTTAGTGGGGACGCCAAAGTTCTCACCCTCCACCGAGATCAACTCGGTGTTGCTTGGCGTGCCGTCGGAAGCCCACAGCGCCCTGAATGTTCCGTTGTCGGCTCCGAAAATAACGAATCCACCGGGAACGGCGACGAGGGTGTCCGGATTCGAGCCGCCGGAGCCGCCGTTGATGTCTTTGACAAGGCTCGTTCCACCCTCGGTGCCGTCGGTAACCCACAACTCAAATCCGTTGGTGCCATCGTAAGCCGAAAAGAAGGCTTGGTCACCAAGCACCGCAAAACCATTCGGGGAGCTGCTACTCGAGCCCGGCTGGATGTCTTTGACAAGGCTCGTTCCACCCTCGGTGCCGTCGGTAACCCACAACTCATATCCGTTGGTGCCATCGTCAGCCCTGAAGAGCACAACATCACCAAACGGCGTGAAGAAATACGGGTCGCCGCCGGAGCTTCCCGGCTTGATGTCTTTGACAAGGCTCGTTCCACCCTCGGTGCCGTCGGTAACCCACAACTCACGTCCGTTGGTACCGTCGTTAGCCGAAAAGAAGGCTTGGTCACCGAGCACCGCAAAACCATTCGGGGAGCCGCTATTCGGGTAGCCGCTAGTCGAGCCCGGCTGGATGTCTTTGACAAGGCTCGTTCCACCCTCGGTGCCGTCGGTAACCCACAACTCAGATCCGTTGGTGCCATCGTCAGCCCTGAAGAGCACAACATCACCGAGGACGACGTAGTTCTGCGGATAGCTCCCGCTGGTGCCACTTTTGATGTCCTTCAACCGTTGGGTCCCATCAGCGGTTCCGTCGGTGACCCAAGGTTCTCTTCCGTGCGTATCCGAGTCAGCGGTGAAGATCACTTTTGAGCCGAACACGACGGATTCAAACAGCTCCAAGTCCATCATGCCGTAGTCATAGAGATCCCAACCAGTCGGATCAGGATTGGCCAACTGATCGGCCCGGATCCAACTGGTTTCCGAAGCTGTTCCTACCGATGCGTGAAAGCCGAAAAAGACGACGGCAAGGAGGGCGAGAAGCGCTGCGAACATCCACCTAGGCGTGAAGGCGTCACGCTGAGACACCTTCGGAGTGCGTATCAACGGTGTTTCACCCGTGTTCTTCTTCCAAGTAAACATCTGACCCCTGCCTCCACACTCCAGTGCAAAGTACCCCAGATCGGTGCTGGGGTACATGATGTGCCGAAGTTGCCCGACTGATCCGGTTTCAGCCGGTGGGGGATTCATTCGGTCGGCGGGCGTGTCCGAGAGCCGAGTGAGCGGCAGAGCAGGGCCAGTTGTCAGCGGTTCATTCGACGAAGGTTCAAGCTTTGGCTTTCTTGCCGCGGATGGTGGTGGCCCGAATCGCCTTGACGACGGTGTCGACAGCCTGCTCCGGCACGCCCACCACGGAGTAGTTGTCGCTGATCCGGATAGGCCCGATCTCACGGCCGGTCAGGTCGGTCTCGTTGGCGATCGCCCCGACGAGGTCACCCGGCCGCATCCCGGCCTTGCGGCCGAAACCGACATAGATGAGTCCGGTGCCGGGCCCGACATTGCCCTTCGGCTTCCTCTCGCTCTTGCCCTTTGGTCCCCGCTCAACCCCGTCGCGCTGCCGTGCTTTACCTTTGGAGCGCGGCTCGGATACGTCGGGGATTTCCGCCTCGCCGGTGACGGCACCGCGTTCATGGTGGAAGAGCTTGATGGCCGCCAGCGCAATCGACCGGTAGTCGTGCTTGTCGTCGACACCATCAAGAACGGCGACATAGTCCTCAAGATCGGTCTCCATCGGCGACTCGAGGATCTGTGATCGCATCACTTCGATCTGGCGGGTCCGCAGGTCGGCTACTGACGGCACGGTTCGGATCCGCAGGTCTGCTTCGTGAGACGCTCGATGTTCCCGAGCAGGCGACACTGTCGCGGTTCGGTCAGCGTGATCGCCACCCCCTTGCGTCCGGCGCGGCCAACTCGACCGATCCGGTGGACATAGCTCTCCGCCGCGGACGGAACGTCGTAGTTCACGACATGGGTGAGGGTGTCGACATCGAGTCCACGGGCAGCGACATCGGTGGCGATCAGCACTTCGGCCGTGCCATCGCGCAGGCGGCCCATGACCCGATCGCGTTGCTGTTGATTCATGCCGCCGTGCAAGGCCTCAGCCCGGTACCCCCGGCCATTCATCGTCTGGGTCAGCTCATCAACCTCGGTGCGGGTGCGACTCTGGGGGACTCGCAGAATTCGGCGATTTCTCTCGCAGAAATCAGCCGGGTTCTGCGGGTCCTCGATGTCGTTCTCGGCCTCGCCAAAACCTGCATCCCATATGCCGGCACAAGCACCGAAGTTGCTGGTGGCGTCAAGGAAGCCCGCCGACGTCACGCCATCACGCGAGCCCACCTGCTCGACAATGGGACGCGCCAAACATGCGCTCGGTCGAGCGCGCCATGCCTCTCGTGATCAGGCCGAGTTTGGCTTGATGGTGCGCCGAAGCGCCGCTTTGGCCTTCGCTAGCCTTCCATCGCCGAACCGGCAACGGGAAGCCACTCGTCAAGAGCCATGAACTGGCCCGAGGACTCAAACTCAAGGAGCTGCTTTGCCGTGAGTTCGACGATGCTCTTTGCAGCCGAGGCGGCGTCCGGGTACGTCGTAAGTGAGACGTTCACGCCTCGAGCAAGATCAGCGCCGGCAACGACGCTCTCGCCCCCATTCGCCGTAACAACGGACCACACCTCGACCATCAGCGCTTCGACCTCTGCTTGGGTCTTGGCTTCCTGAAAACGGGCTCCGGGCCGATTTGTAGAAATGCTTGTGTAGGTCATTTTGACACTCCCCCTTCGAGGTTCCAGTCGTACATGAGCCCCCGCATGGAGCGCAAGGGACTCGTTCGCTAACGACAGCAAACCGTCAGGTCAACGCCAAACCTTCGCCGCCCTGCTCGAGAGCAGAACCGCACCTCATGCGGGCCGATCGAGGTGCCCAATCAAGGGGCGTACTCGAAGACAACATTGACCATGCCAGCATCAGCGTCGTCAGAATCGGTGTGGTGAACGATGACGATCTTCTGCGACCCACAGTCACCAAAGTCATCACAGCTGATCGAGCCAGTAAGGCCGCCGTAGTCACGAAGCGCCGCGACCGAGGAGCTGATGCCTGCCTTGTCAATCACGAGTTGACCGGCATCGTTGACCTCGGCGTTGGCCTCAATCGCTGAGAGGAGAATCGTTGTGGCGTCGTACGTGCTGGCCCAGTACCCAGACGACGGCTCCTCACCATGATCGGCCCTGTAGTCGTCAAGAACCTCAAACGCCGTCTTCCCAGTGCTCTGATTGACGCTTGCACCGAAGTCGGTGAGGAGGCTCGTGAAGTACATGCCTTCGGACTCGCTGAGCTCGAGGTAATCGAAGTTCAACAGGCTGTCCGCGGCAAGTAGCTGGACGTTCTCAAGACCGGCAACACCCCGAGCCTGCGCAGCGACGAACTCCCCCGTGGGCTGGAAGATTGGGAAGAACAGCGCCTCCGGTGAACCCGCAGCGATCTCGGTCAGAACTGGGACCATGTTGGTTTCCCACATATCGACCACCTCGAAACCAGTGACCGTGCCCCCAAGCTGCTCGAACGCGTCGGCGAACGCCGAGGCGAGACCCTCGGTGTATCGATCACCGTCGTGAATGGCAGCAGCGGTCGTCATGCCGAGTTCGCCGAAAACGAAGTGCGCCATCGCCACGCCCTGGTAGAGGTCGTTGTGCGCCGTGCGGTAGAAGCCCGGGGAGTAATGAATGCCGGCGGTGCCCTGAAGGTCAGACGTCAGCGTTTGGGACGTCCCCGAGCCCGAGATCATGACGATGTCAGCGTCGGTGATCAGAGGAGCGGCCGCAGCGGCGGCGACCGAGCATGTGGTGCCGATCACCCCGACGATCTGGGCATCAGCCACGATGGTCTGTGCGGCGGCCTGGCCACCGTCGGCGGAGCAGAGATCGTCGAGACCCTGACCCATCGAGACCGAGAAGCCCTCAATATCGCCGTAGTCGGCAATGGCCGCCATAACCGCATTTTGATGCGGGATACCGAGGAACGCGAGATCACCCGTGATCGTGTCGAGCGAACGGATTTGAATCTCTTCGCCGCCGTCAACAACAACGACGGCCTCGCCCACCGCCTCTTCACCTCCGCAGCCGCGCCCAGCACAGCTCAAACCAAACGACTCGTACTCACTCCCCAACGGAGACTCCCAGTACAAATCATCACAAGCGACGTCATCACCCGCCTCACACGCATCCCACAGCGCATCCAACTCAGGATCATCCCCATACGAACTCGCACCAGAACCAAACAGGTCATCGTCCGAGCCGCCGCCGATGAGCACAAGATCCTCAAACGTCAGTTCCCCAAAGCACTCCAACCCCGCTGGCGACATCTCATCGGTGCCCGAGGTCAGCGAGTTGAGATCGCCTGACTCCTCAAGGGCACGTTCAACGTCACTCCAGCTCAGATCCAGTTCCTCGACCACGGCATCCACCGCACAGGCGACAAAGGTCTTGAGGCTTTCCGGGAGTTCCTCGAGTCCAACGTCTGCAGAGAACGACGCTTCCGCAAGAGCGATGACGTCGTCACGGGTGGTGTTGTCTGAAGAACTCCCCCCGCAGGCCGCAACGAGCATCGCCAAAACGGCCGACAGCACGACGACTGCTCGGCGACCTGCTGAATGATGGATCTTCGCGTTCATGTCTTGGCCCTCCTCGTGGGCGTTGTCTCGTGCTCAGTGCCTCGGGTTTCCCAAGGCTCGCCGTTACGCACAGGCCTCGGCCGCTGTATCAGGATCCGTGCCCGTCTCGTTCAACTGCTCCAGGTCGTACACGATGGCGTCCAAGCAGGGTTCGAACTCGTCGACGACGTCATCGGCCCATGACACGATCAGGAACCCCACGACCGTCGACACGATGATGGCCAGCGCTCCGAGGATGATCGAGGCCTTGACCTTGTGGGTCTTGCGCTTGGCGAACCCCAGAACGACGGCAATCAAACCGAGGAGCGAGCCAACAAAGCCGACGAACGGTATCCAGCTCAGACACAAGCCGACGATGCCGCACACCAGCGCGGCCGTGGCGGTCTCACGCGGTTGGACACCCTCGTCTTGCGGTTGGCTGCCCGTCGGGGCTGGCGGCGGAGAAGCCGGCGCGGTTTCCGCTGACTGCGGCGCGTACCACTTGCCATCTGATGCTTGCCACCAGCCCTCGCCTTGTGATGTGTCCGACATAACTGCCACCTTCCCTTTTTGCTTTCGGCAGGGGGCACCGACGGGCCCTGACACTGCAGTCGTGGACGGCACCGAAATTCCGTCACCAAATGACGGAATTTGACCGGCATGTACGATGAGTGAGCGGATGAGCACTCCTGCCAAGCGGCTAACTGATCATGAGATCGCGTCGTTCGAGACGTTGTATTCGAGTGAGCTGCCCATCGTGTTCGGCTTTCTTCGGATTCGAGCGGCAGGGGACGTCGCCCTCGCAGAGGACCTCACGGCGCTCGTCTTCCTGTCTGCGGTGGAGCAGTTTCAAGCCGGCCGAGGAGATGTCGTGACTCGCAACTGGCTCCTCACCGTTGCGAAGCGACGCCTGATTGATCACTGGCGCCGCCTGGAAGTCGCCGAGCGCAAAGCTCCGCTCCTCCGCCCCACAACGCCTGCGGAGGACTTGTCGCTTTCGTTGACTGAGCGAGAACTTGTGGAGCGGGCGCTGGCTGCGCTGACCGTCACAGACCAAGCCGCACTGACGATGAGCCATCTCGACGGTATGAGCGTTCCCGAGATCGCCGAGGTTCTCGGCCGCGGAAAGCGGGCGACCGAATCGACATTGCGGCGAGCTCGCGAACGATTCCGAGCTGAATATCGGAGGCTGACCGTTGACTGAACGCGACCCGATCGAGCGCCTCGAAGCATCCGATGGGCTTTCCATCGAGCCACGACCTGAGTTCGCGTCCGAGCTGCGCATCATGCTCGACCTTCGCCTCCGGATGACGGAAGGTGATGCCCCCAGTAGCGAACGCAACGAGGAAGGCGCTAAGGGAGACAAAGCCGGCAGCAGGCAACGACCCGACCGCCTTCAAACCCTCATCCTCGCCCTCCTTGCCCTGCTCATCTTCCTAGCCATCGGGCTGGTGACGTACCTCGCCGTCTGGGTCATCACCAAGACCGACTCGCCCGATCCCTCAACACCGATGCCAACCACGACAGCACCGCCTCCTGACGAGACCAGCGCAGACAGCCCAGGCCCCGACGGACCGCTCTCCGATCTCGAAACCCAGCTCACAGAAGCCGGCTGTCGAGTGCTCGGGTCGACAGAAGCTCAACGCTTCGACTGCAGCGGTACCGATCTATCGAACATTCTGCTCGACGGTGCATCGCTCGCAGGGTCAGATTTCACCGGAGCTCAGATGCCTGGAGCGTCGCTCGCCGGCGCCGATCTGACCGGAGCGACCCTCAACCGCGTCTGGCTGTATGCGGCGGACCTCACCGATGCCAACCTCTCAGGGGCGGAGATCCTCGGCGCTGACCTGAACGAAGCCCGACTGGTCGGGGCCGATCTCTCCGGCAGCGTCATTCAGGACACCTTCCTGACCGAAGCCGACCTCACCGACGCGACACTTCGGGAGGCTTCCCTCACCGACGTCATCCTCTACGAAGGTGACCTGACGAATGCCGACCTCACGTCAGCTTCGCTCACCCGAGTCGACCTGACCTTCGCCACCGTTCGCGGTGTGATCCTCCGCAACGCCAAGCTCTCCCAGATGCAGCTCATCCAATTGGACTTCACCGGCGCGGACTTCGTGGGCCTGCGAGTGGCGGCCGACTGGTTCCTCGTCACCTGCCCTGATGGTTCACCACAGGGCGTGCAGGAAACGGTCCCCTGCGGCATCCGGGAGCAAGAACCGCACGCCGGTCCAACGACGGCGAGATTGCGGAACCCACCACAACAGCGGAGTAGCGTCTCGCTCCGAACGAGGGGGGCTCATGCACAAGATCCTGATGACAATCACTGCGCTCGCGCTCGTCGCCGCTGCGTGCGGTGGCGGTGGCGGTGACGACGAGACAACGGCGGAGGCAACGACCACCACCGAGGCAGCAGCCACGACCACCGAGGCACCCGCCACGACGACAAGTACAACCTCAACAACCACCACCACGACGACCACCGAACCCCCGCTCGCATGGCGACAGGTCCTCGCCGGCGACGACTGCGTCTGCTCGGACGGCTCCGACTACAGCTACTGGGTCCGCGAGGGCGATCCGAGCAAGGTGATGCTGTTCTTCGACGGTGGTGGCGCCTGTTTCTCCGCCGAAACCTGCGACCCGAACGGATCCCCGACCTACAGCATCCGAGCCGACGACAACCCGAACGCGGCAGCCAACGGCGTCTTCGATCTCGACAACCCGGAGAACCCTGTTCGCGACTGGACCATGATCTTCATGCCGTACTGCACCGGCGATGGCCACCTCGGCACCAACGCCGGCCACGACTACGGCGACGGCATCGTCATCAACCACACCGGCTACCTCAACGGCCTCCAGGGCTTCGACGAGGTCGTCGACAACTACGGCGCGGCAGACCAGATCCTCGTCACCGGCTCCAGCGCCGGCGGAATCCCCACGCCGCTCTTCGCCGGGCTGCTCGCCGACGCCCTGCCCGACGCCGAAATCCTCGGCCTGCCCGACGCCTCGGGCGGCTACCCCAGCACCCCGCTCGTCAACGGCGTCATCGGCGGGCTGTGGGGCACCGAAGGAGCGGTCCCTGACTGGTCGACCACCGAAGGGGTCGCCGCAGCCGAAATGGGCATCCCGGACCTGTACCGGTACGCCGGCCTCGAGTTCCCTGAGATCCGCTGGGCCCGCTTCGATCACGCCTACGACGGCACACAGGCGTCGTTCTCGGCCCTTGCCGGGTTGGAGGATTCGTCAGTGAAAGCCGTGCTCGACCTCAATGAGCAACTCACCGAAGACGCCGGCGTCGACCTGCCGGTCTACATCGCTCCGGGCACGGAGCACACGATCATGGGCCGGGCCGAGATGTACGTGCTCGAGGTCGAGGGT
>Ga0255768_10003257_pt1 | contig 16170 bp, 21 predicted proteins | sample 071ome_33_FD_179983 | JGI IMG/M metagenome (GOLD analysis project Ga0255768, IMG submission 179983) | Coastal salt marsh microbial communities from the Groves Creek Marsh, Skidaway Island, Georgia - 071412AT metaG (version 2) | ecosystem: Environmental > Aquatic > Marine > Intertidal zone >...
AATTGTATGCAGCGTTTAAGATTATTATCGGCAAGACAAATGATGAGCTTATCGCTTTTATCAATGATGTGCGAGCAGAGACCAGAGAGCGACCATACGAAGAAGTTGCCTTCCCGCGAGGAGTTAACAACCTGGCAAAATATAGACACCCAACTGAAATCTATACAAAGGGAACACCCATCCACGTCAGAGGTGCATTGCTCTATAACCATTATGTGAAGAAGCATAAGGTAGAACATAAGCATCAACTCATCCAAGAGGGTGAGAAGATCAAGTTCATGTACCTCAAGACTCCCAATCCCATCTACGAAAACTGCATCAGTTTCTTTGGTGAGTTGCCGAAGGAGTTTGGCATTGAGAAGTATGTGGATTACCAAACACAATTTGAAAAATCATTCCTAGAACCGCTCAAAAATGTGCTACAATGTATTGGGTGGCAACACGAAAAGACCATTACGATTGGGAGTTTCTTTGAGTGAGTAAGAAGATCTTTGTAGTCACTTGGACCAACCATGTTGTGGGTCAAGTAGGTCCTGAAGACATCAAATGCTTTGAAGACTACAATACTGCTCGTGCTTTTGCAAAGCTTATGGGGCAGTCTTATCAGTATGTACATTTTTATGAGGAGAGAGTAGATCAATGGGATTCCTAGATACTGTAATCAAAGAGTCAGGCAATGAGTTTGCTAGCATTGTTTCTGAAGGGGTTGCTGCTGGCGACATTACATCTTACGTTGACACTGGGTCTTATATTTTTAATGCCCTTGTTAGTGGTTCCCTTTTTGGAGGGCTTCCTTCCAACAAGGTTACTGCCTTGGCAGGAGAGAGCTCAACAGGAAAGACTTTCTTTGCTCTTTCTGTCGTTGGTAATTTCCTGCGAGATAATCCTACTGGCGGAGTCATTTATTTTGAGTCCGAGTCTGCAATCTCTCGCGAGATGATTGAAGAACGTGGCATTGATTCCAAGCGGATGATCATCATGCCCGTTGCTACCATTGAAGAGTTCCGAACTCAGGCGGTTCGTATTCTGGACAAATACATGAAAGAACCTAAAGATGAGAGGGTTCCTATGCTGTTTGTGCTAGACTCCCTTGGTATGCTTTCCACCTCTAAGGAGATGGAGGACATCTCCAACGACAAGCAGGTTCGTGACATGACCAAATCTCAGTTGATCAAGGGTGCCTTCCGTGTGCTAACATTGAAACTGGGTCAAGCAAACGTGCCTATGGTCGTCACCAACCACACTTATGACGTGATCGGTTCCTATGTCCCCACCAAGGAGATGGGAGGCGGTACAGGTCTCAAGTATGCTGCTTCTACAATCATTTACCTTGGTAAGAAAAAGGAGAAGGATGGTACTGAAGTCGTTGGTAACATCATCAAGTGTGAGGCAAAGAAGTCTCGCCTAACCAAGGAGGGTAGCAAAGTTGAGACACGTCTATTTTTTGACGAGCGTGGACTGGACAAGTATTACGGACTACTGGAACTGGGTGAACAGTACGGAGTCTTCGCCAGGAAGGGCAATCGGATTGTTGTTGGGGAATCTTCCGTTTATCCTTCTGTTATACTTGCTAATCCCGAAAAATACTTCACGCCCGAAGTGATGGAAAAACTGGAAGAGGCAGCACGTAAAGAATTCTCTTATGGCAACTGAGCGTATTGAACAAACTATCTTACGTAATCTCCTTTTCACTGAGGAGTATTACCGTAAGGTAGTTCCTTTTTTAAAAGCAGATTACTTTCAGGAATATCATGAAAAGATTATCTTTGAAGAGATCGCTGACTTCGCTAGTAAGTATGACAAAGTTCCTACTCAAGAAGTCCTTACGATTAATCTTCAGAATCGTAACGACCTTACCGATGATGCGTTTCAAGATTCGGTACAGACGGTACGTGGACTCACAGACGAGTGGGTTGACTACGAATGGCTCCTTGACGCCACAGAAAAGTGGTGTCAAGACAGAGCAATCTACCTTGCCCTCATGCGGTCTATCAAGATCGCAGATGGAGGCGATAAGAAAATATCAAAGGATGCGATCCCAGGCATACTCCAAGAGGCCCTGGCAGTATCGTTTGACGAACACATAGGACACAGTTACACAGAGCAAGCAGAAGAACGTTATGATTTCTACCACCGAGTTGAAGAGAAAGTCCCCTTTGATCTGGAAAAGTTTAACTTCATTACCAAAGGTGGTCTCTCTAACAAGACTCTCAATGTCGCTCTTGCTGGTACAGGCGTCGGGAAGTCTCTATTCATGTGCCATTGCGCTGGTGCCGCGCTCACACAGGGGTACAACGTACTCTACATTACATGTGAAATGGCAGAGGAAAAGATTGCTGAGCGAATTGACGCAAACCTTCTGAATGTCCCTGTCAAAGACATTGTAGATTTACCCGAGATGATCTTCACCAGTAAGGTCAATGAGATCGCTCGTAAAACTCGTGGTAAACTTATCATCAAAGAGTATCCCACTGCATCAGCACACGCTGGTCACTTTAAGGCACTGCTTAGCGATCTCAAGTTGAAGAAAGATTTCAAACCTGATATCATCTTCGTGGACTATCTTAATATCTGTGCAAGTGTGAGGTACAAAGGTGCGATTGTCAACAGTTACACGTATGTTAAAGCGATTGCTGAGGAGCTTCGGGGTCTTGCTGTGGAATGTGGGGTTCCTATTGTTAGTGCTACTCAGACCACTCGTAGTGGTTTTGGCAATAGCGATCCAGATCTTACCGATACTTCTGAGTCTTTTGGTCTTCCTGCCACTGCTGATTTTATGTTCGCTCTTATTTCTACTGAGGAGTTGGAACAACAGGGTCGCATCATGGTCAAACAACTTAAGAACCGATACTCAGATCTCGTTACCTCACGAAAATTCATGGTGGGAATTGACAGATCCAAAATGAAGCTGTATGATGTTGCTGATGACGCATCAGTCATCAACATTAACTCGGAAGACCCTGGTGAGGAGTTCTCCCAATTTGCAGAAACACAAAACCGTCTATCTAAATTTGCTGAATGGAACGTATGATTGATTTTAACCGTTATGAAGAGTTTGTCTCGGCAGTTACTTCTGACTGCTCAACAAACTTTGTTGACTTTGCTGATCGTATTGGCGAGTTGGATCGTGAGGGTGCCAATATTGAGCGTCTCCTTACTGCTGGTGTTGGGATTAATGCTGAAGGTGGTGAGTTTCTGGAAATCATTAAGAAGATGGTCTTCCAAGGAAAACCGTGGAACGATGATAACCGTGAGCATCTTATCATTGAGTTGGGTGATATTCTATGGTATGTCGCTCAGGCAACAATGGCTCTGGGCGTCAGCTTTGATGAAGTCATTGAGACAAACGTGAAGAAACTTGAGAAGCGTTATCCTGGTGGTTCGTTTGAGATCCGTCGTTCTGAAGTTCGCGCAGCAGGTGACCGATGAAGACTCTTACGCTAGAAGATTATCAGAAGGCAGGTGAAGAGTTTTGGCCTAAGTATTGGTACATCGCTAAAGAACTTGGGGAGGATGCTAAACCAGAGCAAGTTCTCAAGGTCATGGAAGCGATTGGTGGAGTTGCTCTAAAACTCGCACTAGAAGACAAACTTGCCCCATTCGGATTTAATAAGAAAAAGGAAGATGACTGAACAACGACTGCTCTCTGAAGTAAATTTTATCCTATTCACTAAGGACTCCTGTGGTCCTTGTGGTCTGGTGAAGCGTTACTTCAATGCTCTCAAAGATGAGCGTACCAAACTCATTCAGGAAGTCCAACTAGAAGACTTCAGTGATGAACCTATCCCAGAAGAGAATCTTGCCATTGCTAAAAAGTATGGTGTGACTGCCACTCCTGTCCTGATTATCACTGATGGAGATGGTAACCTGTTGGAAACATATTCCAGTGGTATGCCTATCACCCAGAACATTCGTAAGTTGTGGACAAAGTACGGTGTATAGTCTCTGGATCCACCTAGTAGCATTCTTCCAAGTGGTTGTGATGAACTGCATTCAACCTGTCAACTGGAAGTATTGCTATCGGGTAGATCAGTGGTTGATCCCAGATCTCGTAGAAGGTTATGAGATCTGGACCGAACAAAAACATCCCTATCAAAACGAAAAAGAATATCTGAATAACCTCCCCTCTAAATAATTAGACGGGAGGATTTTTTATGGCTGGACAAGGACTTACGTGGAGTCATTTTAGCAAACGCTATGATCAGTGTTTGCGATCTTGCTATGAGAGAATGAAAAATGACAAACCATTCATTCTTTTAGACAAGAACAAGGAGTCGGAAGATGGTGTTCATATTTACTTCACCAAGATTGGATTTAATATTCCAGCAAAAAATGGAGCATCGTGGAAAAAAGTAGATAATGCTTTCATTGACTTTGAACCAAAAAGATTTTCTTCGTATAAAAAATTTAAGAAAGGTATTGAAGAAGCGACAAGTCTAAATGATAAATCCGATCTGCTAGATGCTCCTGTAAGAGTTAACTTCTATACATCAAGGACAAAAAATACTGCCAGTTCTATCAATAGCGGCAGAGTTTTGAAAGACAAAGACTTTGGAGGTAAACCACCATCAGGAACAGTTAGGAGTATTTACTGGGGTAAACTTGGATTCATGGTGAATGAACTGGGTATTTCATATACCTTGAATTATCCTACAGCAACTGAGGATGGAGAAGCAGATTTCATTTCTTCTTTTAATCAGCAACTGGAAGAAGTTGCTGGTGCTAATGGTGATAGAGGATTGAACATGGACATTGGAGGTACAGTCTTTGAAAATATTATTGGTGTCAATAAAGTATCTGGCACAGGTAAAGCAGACTTGGCATTTGTCTCTCTTAAAAATAGGCAACTAGTAGAAGTTTGCTGGGCATCTCATAAGAAAGGATCTAAAGCAAGTGATTTTGGTCAGTGGGGTGGTGTAACTCAGTTATATTCCAAGAATAATACGGTAAAGGAATTTGTTGATTACATGCACCAAGTTGTGGGTAGAGGAAAGATCTGGGATTTTACTCAGATGGGTGCTACTACCTTCGGAATGAAGATTGATGGTCCTACACATTCAAACTTGCGAAGATATGCTGTCTATGGACCTAACCATTCTCAAACTAGTTTTGGACCAGAGAAGTGCAATGTAGTTTTGCAGGGAAATCCAATTATTAATTACAGTAAAACTCACTCCACTCTTGATATGTCTGGACACCTTATAAAGTTTGGTGTAGAAATGACTGGTGATTATGAACCAGTATTGATGTGTATTAAAAAAGCATCTACCGAAAATATTTTGAAAGGAGTTGGTAGAGCAGACAAGGGCGGCAAGACTGATGGTGGCATTCAGGGAGCACGTTTCTCTATCTTCCCAGGCGGTGGTAGAACTGTCACACACTGGGTTGAGAAAAACAGGCAGGGGCAGTATATTGTAAGGGAAGCATAGGCACATGAGTAAGAACCTCCACCTAGAGCACGCCGAAGACCTCATGTTGATGATGGGATCCAGCGGAGTTGCCGAAGCATTTGGATATATTGATGACTTGATCAAGACATTTACGTCAGCTCCTACTGCGAACAGAAATATTTCTACAAAATGGGACGGTGCCCCAGCTATTTTTTGTGGTCCCGATCCTGCTGACGGTGAGTTTTTTGTAGCAAAGAAAGGTCTCTTTAATAAAAAACCCGTACTCTTCAAATCTATTAAAGAAATTGAGCAGGGTGAGAGTCGTGCCGATTTGGCACAGGTATTTAAAGCAGTGTTTAATGGAATGAAACCACTGTATGATTCTGGGAAACTTACCGATGTAGTACAAGGTGATTTCTTATTTCACTCTGGCACTAGGCAACTCAAGAGAGTCATGGGAGAAAACTGTGTTCTCTTTAAACCACAGTTGATTGCATATTGCATCCCTGATCATGACGACCTCTATGAATATGCAAAGTCATGTGATGTATGTCTTGTAATTCATGCCAAGTATCCAAAAGGAACTGCTAAAACAGTTGCTGATTTGTCTGTAAATTTTGGATTTGATGCGTCAGATCTTTCTACGAAAAAATGTTTGATTATTAGTCCATTCACATCTCAGTTGGGTAGTGATGTGATGCTTACTACAAGTGAAAAACTGAGACTGCATCGTGCTAAAACTGCTTCCAACAATCTTCTTCGTAAATGTTCTAAGTTCTTGGATGAGATCGCTTCTGACTACGACAATTCATGGGGACATTCATACTTTATTAAGCAGTATTTTAATGCTAGAGTTAGGGAAGGTCAGGTAGTCAACAGTGCTAGTAAATTCTTTGATGACTACTGCAATTATTACGAGGAAAAGTATCGTAAAAAGATTGGGGAACTGAAGCAAGACAAGGCAATTGCTCAGTGGAAGATGAAGTTCTATGAGGGGTACGAATACATTCACGACAATAAGAATGAATTCATTGCAATGGTTGGGATATATAATAGTATCCAAAACACCAAGTCTATATTCATTCCTAAGTTTGAGAAGGGTGAACGTTTCAAAACGTTCTACTATAATGAAGATGGAACTTACGAAATTGGTGATCAAGAAGGATATGTTGTAGTCAAAGAGTCAACCAGAGCAGTGAAAATTGTTCAACGTCTTGGTGGATTCAGTCAGAGAAACTTCAACGAAATGAAGAAGTGGTCTAAGAAATGAAGAGAGTAGTAGTTGCCTGGGGAAGATTTAATCCTCCAACAATTGGACATCAAAAGTTGATGGATATCACCAAAGCAACTGCTGCTGGAGATCCCTTCTTCATCTATCCAACTCATAGTTTTGGCGGAAAGAAAGATGACAATGGATTTAAATCAAATCCTCTTCCTGCTGACAGGAAACATTTTTGGTTGTCTAAAATGTTTCCACAATATAGAAACAACATCATCTATGATACTAGTATAAAAACAATCATTCAGTTGTTTCAGAAATATCAGGCAGAATATGATGACATTGTTCTCGTGGCAGGTGATGATCAGTATAATGCTTATGTAAAAATGGTTACTACTTATAATAACAAGGAATATACTTATAGGAATATTGATTTTGTTAATGCGGGAAAGAGAGACAAGAAAGCAGCAGGTGCTGAGGGTATGTCTGCTACTAAAATGAGACTGGCAGCTCATCAAGCGAACATTGCTGAATTTAAAAATGGCATGTCGGATAAACTTACAGAGACTGATATAATTAACATTATGAAAGAGGTTCGTGACGGACTATGAAAGATTTTAAAAAACTGAGAGAGGAAGCATTGCGTCAGGCACATCGTCAGAAGGATGTAATCTCGGAAGGTGATGTTGTAATGTCTGCCAGAACGGGAGAGAAAGGAGTGGTACATCGTACAGGTGTAAACTATGCGATCGTTGTCACAGAAGAAGGAAAAATGTTTAGAGAGTGGGTTAAGGACATTCGCTCTATAAATAGACCATAGAAGATCTTCAATTTTAAACAATGGATAAGCAGAGACCTGTTAATAAAGTCGCTCACAATGATGCGTATTCAGCATCTTTGATGAAAATGTATGAAAATTGGATGGGTGGCGACTGCTTCCAAGGTAGCAATATTCCTGAGGCATTTGCTGGCATGGATCCTCAGTCACATGGTGCTGAAATTGAAGACACTACTAAGAAAAAGAAAGTAGCAAAGAAAGAAAAGTCTGTTGCTGAGTCTGCTCTCTGTGAAAAGTGTGGCAAAGATCCCTGTGAGTGTGACACTATTCTTGAGCGTGAAGAGATTGAGATTGATGGTGAGACAATCATCATTGAGAAGGCAAAAGGTCTTGATGGTAAGGCTTGCTGGAAAGGATACAAACTAGCAGGCACCAAGAAGAAAGGTGGTGAGACTGTTGATAACTGCGTCAAGGCAGGATTTGAACCAGAAGGTGAAGAGATCTCTGAGAAGAAACTAGATCCCGTTGGCAAGGAAGACAAGGACGTTGACAACGATGGCGATCATGATAAGTCTGACAAGTATCTTCTAGCACGTCGCAAGAAGGTATCTAAAATCGTTGCAATGTCTAAGAAAAAATGAAGTCGTTCAAACAACTCCGTGAGGAGTGCGGTTGTAAGGATAAAGAAAGAAAAGAAAAATCCAAGAAGAAAACCGTAGAAGTAATGCCAAAGGTAAACGATGGCAACAAACTTCTAATGGGTGTTAAGGAGGAGACTTTGAATGAAAAATCTGTTTCCAAAGCACAACAAAAATTCATGGGTATGGTCAGAGCTGCTCAAAAGGGTGAGGGCGCGTCGTCGCCTGAGGTTGCCAAAGTTGCTTCCAGCATGAAGAAGAAAGACGTTAAGGATTTCGCTTCTACTAAGCACAAAGGTCTACCAGAAAAAAAGAAGGAGAAGCAATAAATAGTTATTGCACTTTGCACCAACATCATGCTCTCATTTCTACTTCCCCTTGCGGCTAAGATCGTAAAGGATGCCGTTGCTAAAGTTCCTGACAACGAAGAACTAGGTGAAAAACTAGTTGAGATCTGCCTACTCGTTCTGGAGAAAGCAGTTAAATTGACCAAGACAGATATGGACGATCAACTTCTTGAAGTTGTCAAGAAGGCGATTGAAGCACGCGAAGAAGCGTGATACCTGGGGGACACAAGTCCCCCTTCTTTATAAATAATCCTAGTCACAGTATAACTTGGAGCGTATCAATGTCTCTATACGGAAGAACTGACTCGGCAACCAACGTCACTAAAGCTGGAAGAGGTATTGCTGCGTCGTCTCAAGCAAAAACGGTTGTTTTCGTTGACGAAACGGAAGCAGCACTAGCAGAAAACAAAGCACGTGGAATCAATGCCCCTGGTTGGTGGTCATATTTCACATATACAGACGCTGATGGCAAGACCCGTCATAAAGCAGAGCATCTCGTAACTCTTGCTAATGCAGATCTCAACGCTAATGAGACTCAGAGTGACGATGCGATTGCAGCAGACGTTCAGAACATCATTACTATCTCTGCACAACCTGCAGATGCATCTGTAACAGCACCTGCAACAGGAACCTTCTCGGTTACTGCATCGGTTACAACTGGTACAGGTACAATTGCATATCAGTGGCAACTCAGCACAGACAGCGGTGCTACGTTCTCTGATATCTCTGGTGCAACATCTGCTTCTTACACAACTCCTGCAACAACTGCTGGAACTCTTGACGAGAACGGATATCAGTACAGAGTTAAACTCACCACTGATACAGGTGCTGCTGAAGTAGTCTCTACTGCTGCTACCCTAACCGTTGCATGATAAATGAAATTTGATGAATTGAATCAGGACAATTGGGTTCTGTTTGCTATTAAAAATTATGATAATCCTCAGTCAGTTACATACTCTGACTTTGAAGAGGACATAAAGAAGTTCAAATATATTAAAAGACTCCTCCGTAGACATCAAACTACGGGGGAGTTTAAAAAACATTTGATATTAAACCATATCATTTGCTTGTATAATATATTTGGAGATGCGGCAACTCCACTTTTATTCTTTAAGTTGGAGAAAACTTACTGGTCTGTCCTGAAAGCGTTCTTACTCTTTTTGGATAGACTTCCCCCATCACTAAATAATGATATAGATGAAGAGTGTTTAAAGGAATTGAATCTGATATGAAAGACATTTCAGAAATGGTTGCAGGAGACGGTAGTGGTTTATCAATGCCACCCGCTTTTGTATTTGTAAATCCCAGACAACATCGTCGCTATAAAAAAGGCAACCAAGATAAGGTTGATGGGCGTACCTCAGGTGCCCGTGCTCTCATGTCTCGCATTAATCGTAGAAAAATGAAAGAAGAATTAGAAAATACTATTTCTGAAGCTGCTCCCTCGGAGACTGAGAGAGCACAAAAGCAAATCGGTCAGATGAAAAAACTGAACCGTCAAAAGGATCTTCAGAAAAAGCGTGATGAAGCTAAGAAGAAGATGCAAAACAAGACCAAGGAGATGGACACCTTGATGAAGGCACGTCTTCAGGACTTTAAAAAGAAAGCAACTTCACAAACGAAGAAGCTTTCTAAGATGAACAACTCTGTAGAATTTGAAAGTGGTGAAAACATTATGGAAAACCAAGATGTAGTACAGGTTGCACTGGATGTAGCAACCAGCGAACTCAATCCTAGCGGCGAAGCATCTTTCGCAAAGATCCAGTTCGGTGATGGTTCAACTCAGAACCTAGATAACTTCTCAGCAAAGCGTATTGCTGCTTGTTATGCTCAGCTAGATGACACGCACAAGCAACAGTTCCAGTATATGCTGAACAAAGACGCTTCTACGTATCAATCTGCTCTTGACTTTGCCATTCGCAATGTCTGATCATGGCATTCGGTCTTGGTAAATTAGAAGTTTTAGAATCAAAACTGAGCATTTATGAAGATCTCTCCAAGGAGATGCTTGACAAACTTGAAAGAGCAGTAACAACAATCTCGGACAATAGTAACAAGATTGCTATTGTCCTTGAGCGTCATGAAAATCGTTTAGATGAAGGTGAGCGTGTGAATGATGCTATAATTCAAATGATCAAAGATCATCAGAAGTATGATGATCGCATGTTCAAACAATTGGACACAAAGATTGAAGAACTGAATAAGAAAACTGATAGAAACACAAGATTTGTCGTTGGTGCTACTGCTGTCATCGCCACCATTGTGACAGTGCTACAAGTGTTTCCACCTGTCTACAGAGTCTTGACTCCACAGGCATCTGCTGTTAGTATGGATACAGTGACGATGCCTGTTAGTGAGTTATCTTGACGTTAAATATATCCAACTAGTATCCTCTCGCCTAGTTCTCTTCTCTCGTAAGAAGGCAGACCTGTATAACTTCAGGTGTCCTTACTGCGGTGACTCTCAGAAGAGAAAGAACAAGGCGAGAGGATATCTTTTTAAGATCAAGAATGACTTTGTGTTCAAGTGTCACAACTGTGGCATGGGCAGGACACTTTCTAATTTTTTAAAGGATCAAGACACACATCTCCATGATCAATATGTCATGGAGAAATTTAAAGATGGTAGGACTGGCAAGGGAACTACTACACCCAATCCCAAATTTGAGTTTAAAGAACCCAAATTTGTAAAACACGATACAGGTCTGGAGAAAATTTCTGACCTAAATATTTCTCACCCAGCGAGAGAATATCTTGAACAGAGAGGCATCAAAGATCTAGATTACTTCTACTATTGTCCTAAGTTTAAGGCTTGGACAAATGAACAAAAGAAGATGTTTGACAATCTCAAACAAGATAGTGCTCGCATTATTATCCCATTCCGAGACAAAGAAGGCAACCTATTTGGATACCAAGGCAGATCGCTAGCCCCTAAGGCAAAACTCAGATACATCACGATCATGCTGGACGAGGAACAACCCAAGATATTCGGACTGGATAAGGTAAAAGAAAACAAACCAATTTACATTGTAGAGGGACCATTTGACGCGACCTTCCTTGAAAACTCTGTTGCTATGGCTGGGTCCGATGCTGATGTTCGGACGTTTGGTTGGAGCAATTATATTTGGATATTTGATAATGAACCACGCAACAGAGAGATTGTCGCCAGAATCTCCAAAGTCATTGACCGAGGAGATAAGGTAGTCATTTGGCCAAAGAAAATACAACAAAAGGACATCAATGATATGGTCCTTGCTGGACATAATGTTCAAGATGTAGTAGACTCTAATGTCTACAGTGGATTAGAAGCAACTCTTAAATTTAACGATTGGAAGAAAGTATGACAAACGGGCACGGTATCAAAGTAAAGAAGCGTAGCGGCGCTGTAGAGGCGTTGAACCTTGATAAGATCCACAAGATGGTAGAGGAAGCTTGCGAGGGGTTAGGGAGCGGCGTAAGCGCCTCTCAGGTCGAAATGAACTCGGGTCTCCAGTTCTTCGATGGCATCGAGACGAAGGACATTCAGGAGATCCTGGTGCGTTCTGCCAGCGATCTGATCAGTCTAGACACTCCTAACTATCAGTTCGTTGCTGCTCGCCTTCTTCTCTTCGCAGTTCGTAAGCAAGTTTTTGGATCTGACTGGGTGAATGGACATCCATCTGTAGTAGAACATGCTTACAAGTGTGTTTCAAATGGTGTATATGATGGCGAGATCTTGCGTAAATATACTGCAGAAGAGTGGGCAAAGATTGATAGTTGGATCGATCATGATCGTGACATGTTGTTCACCTATGCTGGTCTTCGCCAGGTAGTTGATAAGTATCTGGTCCAAGATCGTAGCAGTGGCGAAATGTATGAGACGCCACAATACATGTATATGATGATCGCGGTTACTCTCTTCCAAAATTATCCTACAGACACACGTCTCGATTATGTCAAGCGATACTACAACGCAATCTCAAAGCACAAAATCAACATTCCCACACCTATCATGGCGGGGGTTAGAACTCCACTTCGACAATTTGCTAGCTGTGTGCTTGTTGACAGCGATGACACCCTCGATAGTATCTTTACTAGTGATATGGCTATTGGCAGATACGTTGCACAAAGGGCGGGCATCGGTATCAACGCAGGTCGCATCCGTGGCATCAACAGCAAAATCAGAGGCGGAGAAGTTCAGCACACAGGCGTTGTCCCTTTCCTCAAAAAGTTTGAAGCAACTGTCAGATGCTGCACTCAAAATGGCATCAGAGGTGGATCAGCGACTGTCCACTTCCCAATCTGGCACCAAGAAATCGAAGACATTCTAGTCCTTAAGAACAACAAAGGCACAGAAGATAACCGAGTTCGTAAACTAGATTACTCCATTCAAATCAGCAAGCTGTTCTATGAGCGTTTCATCAACAACGAAGAAATCTCCCTCTTCAGTCCACACGACGTTCCTGGTCTGTATGATGCTTTTGGCACTCCTGGATTTGACGACCTATATCGCTCTTACGAATCTAATTCAGACATTCCAAGACGATCTATTGGCGGTCAAGAACTTATTCTGGACCTCCTGAAGGAGAGAGCAGAGACAGGTCGTGTTTATATCATGAACATCGACCACTGCAATGAGCACTCCTCATTCAAAGACAAGGTGAACATGTCTAATCTCTGTCAGGAGATTACACTTCCCACCACTCCTCTCCAGCATATTGATGGCGAAGGTGAGATTGCTCTGTGTATTCTCTCTGCTATCAATGTTGGTAAGATCAACAAACTTGATGACCTAGAAAACCTCTGTGACCTAGCAGTCCGTGGTCTAGAGGAACTGATTGACTATCAAGATTATCCTGTGGAAGCAGCAAGGATTAGCACTCTTGCTCGCCGTTCTCTCGGCATTGGTTATATCGGACTAGCACACTATCTCGCCAAGCAAGGAGAACACTATGACGATCCACGAGCATGGAAACTCGTCCATGACTTGTCTGAAGCTTTCCAGTTCTATCTACTCAAATCCAGTAACGCAGTCGCCCAGGAAAAAGGTGCATGTGAATACTTCCCTCGCACCAAGTATGCAGACGGTATCCTCCCTATCGACACTTACAAGCGTGACATCGACGAGTTCTGTGGAACCGAGTTGAACTATGATTGGGAATCTCTTAGAACATCTATCACCACCCACGGTCTACGGCACTCAACATTGTCCGCACAGATGCCATCAGAGAGCAGTTCCGTTGTGTCAAATGCAACCAACGGAATTGAACCACCCCGTGCCTTCTTGTCCACTAAAAAGTCAAAGAAGGGACCACTCAAGCAGATCGTTCCTCAGTATGGTAGTCTCAAAAATAACTACACTCTTCTCTGGGACATGAAGGACAACGATGGATACATCAAAGTTGTCGCTGCGATGCAGAAGTTCTTTGACCAAGCAATTTCTGGCAACTGGAGTTATAATCCAGAGAACTATGACAACAATGAGGTTCCAGTTTCTGTCATGGCAGGTGATCTTCTGAAAACCTACAAGTATGGTTGGAAGACTTCTTATTATCAGAACACATATGACATTAAGAGTGACGAACCACAACTAACAGAAGAAAAGAAAGCATCAATTCAAGATCTATTAGACGACATTTTCGAAACAGAGGAGGAAGACTGTGACAGCTGCAAAATTTAGAACGAGCGAACCAATGCGTAGTAAAGTAGATGGAATGACAGTGTTCAACACTACTCAGTTGGACAGCACAAAACAGAAGATGTTCTTTGGACCCCCTCTTGGGGTCCAGAGATATGATAAATTCAAGTATCCTGTGTTTGATAAACTGACACAGCAACAGCTTGGATACTTCTGGCGTCCAGAAGAGGTATCTCTCCAGAAAGATCGTGCTGATTACCAAGTTCTAAATGATGCTCAGAAACACATTTTCACGTCAAATCTTAAATACCAAATTCTCCTTGACAGTGTACAAGGTCGTGGTCCTGGTATGGCTTTCATGCCTTACTGCAGCCTACCCGAGCTTGAGGGTGCCATGAATATCTGGCAGACTATGGAGATGGTCCACAGTCGCTCCTACACCCACATCATTAAAAATGTGTATGCTGATCCCTCAGAAGTTTTTGACAAGATCCTAGACGACGAGAAGATCCTTTCACGGGCAAAGTCTGTTACTCATGCTTATGATGAGTTCCTACGAGCAGCACAGGAGTGGGGTGCTGGGAGAATGTGGGAACATGAACTTGATGGTGTTCCTCTAGCGCAGAACGAACTCTATGAACTTAAGAGAAAACTCTACCGAGCAGTTGCTAATGTCTACATCCTTGAAGGCATTAGATTCTACGTCTCGTTTGCTTGCTCTTTCGCCTTTGGCGAACTTAAACTACTGGAGGGATCTGCGAAGATCATCGGACTTATTGCCAGAGACGAAAGTCAACATATGACTATCACTCAGAACATTCTGAACAAGTGGGCAGCAGGTGACGATCCTGTGATGGTACAAATTGCTAAGGAAGAGGAAGAGAATGTATACAATATGTTCAGGCAGTGTGTTGAAGAAGAAAAACTTTGGGCGGAGTATCTGTTTAAAGATGGTTCTATTATTGGTCTTAACGACAAACTCTTGGCTAAGTATGTTGAGTGGACTGCCAATAGACGTTTGAAGTCCATCGGACTTAAGGCAATCTTTGACACTCCTATCAGCAACAACCCTCTGCCCTGGACAGAGCACTGGTTGTCCTCTAAGGGTATGCAAGTTGCTCCTCAGGAAACTGAGGTTGAGTCTTATCTAATCGGGAGTATCAAGCAAGATGTTAAGAAAGATACGTTCGCTGGTTTCCAGCTATGACGAAAGATTCTTTGCCTGGTTGGAAGGTAAAAGCTCTCCAAGATCCGAACGTGAGCACTCGCCACGCGAGGATCGTGATGGACGGACCCAAGTCTCTCAGCGAGGCGTGGGTCCTAAGCGCCATGCGCCTCAAATACCAGATCCTTGGGACTGACTAAATAATGGAGATTGTATTATGAGCATGTGGCAAAGGATAAGGAGTATTCAAGTCCCTGGCAATATATGGGCACCGATTTTGACGGGAGCCTTATTGGGGACAACTATGGTTTTGTTTACAAGATTACCTGTAGCACCACCAACCGTTCGTACATCGGAAGAAAGTATTTCTGGCAAAAACGAAAGCCTAGAAATACTGGTGGAACTACCAAACGGAGAAAAGTTACGTCTGAGAGCAACTGGAGGAACTACTTCGGAAGTTCTGATGAACTTAAGGCGGATGTTGCAAAGTTTGGACGGGACGCTTTTACTAGAGAGATCCTCTCACTCCACAAAACCCCTGGGCGTGTCAACTATGAGGAGACCCGCCAGCTCTTTCTTCATGATGTCCTGACTGAGAGCTTGACGGATGGCACCCCTGCCTTCTATAATAGCAACATCCTCGGGCGGTACTACCGCAAGGATTATTTTGAGTCGTGTGAAGGATCAAATCCTTGTGACGAATGATGAGTTCTGTTAATTTAATGATCAAAAAATTTCTGCCACTTGCGTTGGCAACATCTCTCCCCGTTTCTGCTTGTGCTGCTACATCGGTTGATGTAAGCGTCAATGAAGAAAAGGCAGTGCCAATTGAAGTGGTGAGAAAGACTTGGAAGTGCCCTGGATGTAATACCAATGAAAAATACGTCCTTGAAAAACTCCAAGAGAAAACCAGAATCTCAGATCGCAATGCTCTTGCTACGATCATGGGAAACATTAAGTCTGAAAGCAACTTCCATCCCAACATTTGCGAAGGAGGGGCTAGAGTTCCTTACAACG
>Ga0255768_10003259_pt1 | contig 16168 bp, 17 predicted proteins | sample 071ome_33_FD_179983 | JGI IMG/M metagenome (GOLD analysis project Ga0255768, IMG submission 179983) | Coastal salt marsh microbial communities from the Groves Creek Marsh, Skidaway Island, Georgia - 071412AT metaG (version 2) | ecosystem: Environmental > Aquatic > Marine > Intertidal zone >...
CGGGATCTTCCTTACACTTCAACCATTCTTCAATTTGTTCTTGTGTAAATTGAATCTGGACATTCGCCGCTTTGAGATTTGGCGAACCTTTATATATTTGATTCTGTGACATGAATTAGCAATTCCAGGCTCTTAATGATTTATTGATTCTTGAATCGGGATCCTTAGCAGTTTTCTTGGAGGTTAGTTTCTTTTTCATACCTTTCATTCTAGCGCAGAAGGATGCCCTCCTGGGATTTCCAACCTTTTTGCTAGGTGCTTTGAGGTCAGATCCTGGATTTTCCTTCTCGTAAGACTTTCTGCCTTTCTCGTTGAGTCCTCCAGATTTGTTTTGACCAGATTTTCTGGTCCATGCTGCTCCTTCATCTAATTCTTTGTTGGGAACATCCAAGGACTCATTCACGCCGCTGTCCATATAGTCAGCAACAGTATCAAGGTAATCCGTGGCGCGGGTTAATTTAGATTGAACCCATGCTTCTAAATTACCTTCGCCTTGGATATGCTTATTTATTCTTTCGATAGCCGCTACAGCAATTGCCATTTCCCTGCGAACCATTTCATGCTCGTAATCTTCTTTAAGATGACTGCGGAATTCTTTGAAAGTTTTCATCTTACTGCTCTGTTAGTAGTAATAAATCAAATGCTGCTGTATAACGACCATTGTTTGATCTGGTTGTCAATCTTAGATCAATATCAGATTTCTCTGGGATGCGGATTGGGAATGAGAAGTCATAATCATATTGACCACCAGCACCAGCAACCTCAAAGGAGTGGGCGATCCTAAATGCTGTTTCGTTTTCATATCTAACAAACATGTGACCGCTACCATCAGCAGAAGATTGAGCGGTACAAACAGTTCTGTATAGATAACCAGTTTTACCAGCAGGGATTGTGTAGATTGCCATGAGGGTTTGACCCTTGGTGGCAGTAAGTTTCAATACATCAACGCCACCTTTAGTGAAAGTAATATCACCAACATTATTAGTGCCAGTAGAAATGTATGCTCTAAACACACGGCGGAACTGAACTGTTCCAGTTACTGCTGCTGTGTCGGATAAAGTAAATGTTTCTGATACTTCGTTGAAGTCATTATCCAATCCAAGAACTGTCACAACCTTACCAGCATCATCGGCAGTAACCTGTGGTGCTACGATTACACCAGCAGTGCTCCATGACGCCCATGGATAAACGGTATCGTTCTTATCCCAGACAGTTCCAGTTTGACTTTGTGACATTGCTGGCACAGCACCAAACTTATGAACTGTTGAAGCACCACGGACTTTACCCATGGCAACATTCAATCTAAAGTTGTCGTCCCAGTGAAATATTCCTGCCATTATGCTGATACCGCTACGTTGTTTACATCATGACGTTGATATGCTGCTGGTGTTCTAGTGGTATTATCATAGTTCCTAGCTTGATATGTGCCAGGAGTTCTTACAGCATTAGAATAATCATGTGCGACATAATCACCATTCCAATCACTATAAGTCACAGTGCTCCAACCCTCAGTGCCAGAAAACTGATTGACAGTTACACTAGTTGGTTGAGGTGAAGCAACAGCATTATTGATTGTATGTCTTACGTATGCCATCAATCAGACGCCTTTTTTGTATTTATCTCTTGTTGCCGTTCATCTGCTTCAGCATCTTCTGAAGTTCCGCAGTGCTACCGACAAACATAGCGTTGTTTGTGACCTTGGTTGGACCTTTCTTTTCTTCGTCAAGATCCTTCATCTTCTTATGGAGATCCTGTAGTTTCTCAGTCATGTCTGCAACATGCTTCATTGCCGCTACAGCGACTTCATACGCTCTTGGGTGTCCACTCTCCTGAGCGACCTCTAAAGCGCCTCTGACCGCCTCCTGACCCTGATCTATGAGGGTGTATAACTCACCCCTGGTATATTCATAATCTTTTGTGCGATCATCTTTATCTAGATGCTCTGGTTTTGGTTTGATTGGTTTGCTTTCCTCTACAACTTCTGCATCAATATTGAGTAGTTCTTCCATGTTCTCTTCTAGGCTCATAGGAATTCCATCCCTTCGTTGAATCCAAAGTCATCATCTGCCGTTACGAATGCATCATCGGCAGCGTCAATCTGACCATCCTGGTTATAATCAACTGTTGCTTTAGGTGTGTAGGACAACTCAACATGTCTCTTATTGACATTGAGATCGCCAATCGTTTCAATAACACGTGCCTTACGGATAACATCTGCCTTGGTGTAAGGACCGTAGATGTAAGACTTGGCAGTAAACTGTAGTGTATACGTGATAGATCTTCTAGTTGTGAAGTCGTCTTCCCAATCATCTTCCATGTTTACACTGTTTAAAACAAAAGCAACGTCTCTAGTTTCATCCATGTCTGGAATAAACTTGATGCTTACATTCAATGATGGTTGGAAGAATGGTAAAATTTGTTCTAAAATTTGAAGACCATCGTCCTGAGACTTTGCGATGATACCAACTTCAAATCCAATGTTGTATGGAACGGGAACATATTGAGTTCTTACTTCAGTTCCATTGTCATCAATGACAGTTCTGTACTTTTGAAGCGCAGCAGTTTTTCTTGCTCCATCATATTCAATACTGATCATTTCAAAATAGATTCTTGGTAATGTAATTGCTACCTTTCTACCATCGGAAGAATTACCTTGAAGTCTATAAAGAAACTTTTGTTTTGGACCATACGCCAAAGGAACTTTTTCAGTCTCAAGCGTTTGACCATCAATAGTCTTTTTCAGTTCAATGTTGTTGAATAGAGTGCCGAATGTAATGACAGTTTTTCTGACTGCCTCGTTATAAAATTGTGTTCCTAACATCAGAAGCTACCTGTATAATTACCAAACTCACCAAAGGGATTCTTTTCACCCCAGTCAATAATGTCGTCCGCACCTTCTTCAATTGCTTGATTCTGATCAAACTCAGTGCTTGTATTATTAATGGTAGAGAATGTTCCTAATGTATATATCGCATTTGACTCAACACCACGGATCATGTCACCGTCAAGGAAGTTACCTGTGCGGTTCATAACCTCAAGAGTATATGTTACACCATTCCAGTCAGCAACCTCAGCGATAGTAGCACTAGTCAAATCATACATCGTTGCTCTTTGACCACTGGTTGTAGTCTCTGTGTATGCATTAATGACATACTGTAGGTTGACTGCATCGTAATAGAAGTAACCAGGAACGGTTGTTACATCAGTTCCATTATATGTGTAAACATACGAGATCCTTGTGTCTTCAAACTTCCAGTAAAAATACTTTGTTTGAGTTGTTGTTGCAAATGTAGGATCAAAGTTACCGAGAGCGGTAACCGTGATGACGCTATCGGATGAAGTCCAGTTTCTGGCAGCACTCTGCTGAACAAATCCACCGATGACAACATGCTCGTCGTTGAGGAAGTTGATTGCTTCTGGTGGAGCATCAATAGTAATGATGGGTGCTGTGGTATATCCAGAACCACCATTCACAACAGATAACGATACAACGCCACCATCTCGGATTGAGGATTCAACGATAGCACCCTGTCCACCACCACCAGATACGGTAACTCCTGGTGCAGTATTATATCCAGTTCCTGCTAGAGTTACTGTTGCTCCAGTGACTTCACCACCCACATTAACTGTAACTGTTCCAGTAGCTTGTTGTCTGGTAGTAAGACCAAGGTTAAGCGTGGTGATGTTGCTGAACTCTCTTTCAATGTCGTCAATGTCATCAATTCCTGTATCAAACTTCTCTGCTCCTTGTTCGTAGAGCTCAGCAGTAAGAATATAAAAATACTGTTTTCCGAGTTGAAAGAATGGTTGTTCTCGCTCAACGTACTTGATCTCGTAGATATCTTCTGTTAGAGGATAGTAAATTAGATCTCCCTCGTTAGGTCTGCCGTCTACTGCTAGACTCAATGCAGGATTTGCAGACTGCTCCCATCTTCTACGTGAGACTACAAAGGTAATCTCATCTGTAATTCTGAGTCCAAACTTACTCACGAACTCAGAACCAGCACCAAAACCTTCTACGTTAACCAGCATCATTTCAATCATGTAACTCTGATTGAATTCAGACTGAATAACTTCTCCTAGTGCCTTGTCCTTTAAGCTGACTCTAGGTATATAAAATACATCAGCACCAAACAGTTTGATTTGCTCGTCCACAAGATCCTGTACGAGATTCTGTTCGGTTCTGTTTCCGCCATGTTGTGGGAAGTAAACCTTTTTCATCCGATCATGTCCATTGGAGGTAGTTCATATGTGCTGCTTGATTTCTCCATCAATGCAGCAATCTCTGCTTGTGCATCTGTGTAGAGTTCTCTACCATTCATACTGACACCGCCAGGAAGTTGGATGCCATTAAATTTAATCAAGTTCTGTCCCCACTGACGCTTAATCAGTGCGGTTGCATATTTCTTGACAAAAGGATCATTATAGACCTGAGTGAACGAATCTGGATCAAGTGCTCTGTAGCAATCAATGATCACATAGACATCTTCGTCAAGCATATCTTTTCCAACATCCAAGTAAAGTCTGTCTTGGCGTTGGTTAAATCTAAACTCAACAAACGAACCATTGTTGAGTACCATGTCAATCGTTTCCATCCACTGCTTAACCATGAAGTAGTTAAGCATGTCTAGTGAACCAACTGCATAGAGATCATTCAGAAAGATCTGGTATTCAATACCAAACAGGTTGTTTCTGATTGCATTGCTAGCAAGTCCAAATACTCTAGAGATTCCCATGACGTGAGATGGAATCTCAATATATCTGTTTCTCTCCTCCCAATCAGTTCCACTAATGGTTGTGATTGTATTAGAAGTATCAAACTTTGTCTCATCTGCTGCAGTGAACAGATGCTTGAGGTACATACGCTCAACGCCATCATAATGACGCTCACGATAATATTGAAGAGCGTCGTCAATGGCGTCTTCAATCTGATCGTCGTCTACGTTGATCTCCAGAACTGGGAACCCTAACTGTCTGAGACAGTAGTCCCTAAGCTCGGACCTACTGGCAGGTTGAGCCATGTGATATACCTACAGTTTTCCTAGAGGTATTTATGTTTAGGACACTGCATAGGTATTTCCACATTCTGTTTCACTGTGCCAAGAAAGAATAGTTTTGCGAATCTTTGTTTTATTTTCTGTTGCCCTATGCACAATAAAACTTGGAAATGTTATAATATCTCCCTCTTCAATATTGTCAAGAGTGAGTATCTCTCCAGTCACAGAATTCATAAACTGTGTTGGTGGAGATCCTTCTGGATATTCCAAGTAATATACTGAAGTAAACATGGTTCTCATGTGAGTATGCCAACCATGTTTACCTCCCTCAACATATTGTTGATACCAAAAATTACCAACTTCAAAAAATTTATAATTAAATTCTTCAATTAAAACCTTATGCATATGCTGTTGTACAGCATCTTTCATTACTTCCCAATATCTTTTTCTCCCCGTTCCATAGGTTCCCCAGTCAGATAAAATATCCATGGTCTCAGTTTTGAGATTGGATTTTTTCATGTCGTGGTTGATATAATCAAGCACATCATCTCTTAAAGCATCATGCTGCTCAAATCTTTTTATGCAACAGGGAGAATCAAAGTAAAAAATGCTCATCTCATTCTTTTTAAATTTTCATTTTTAAAGACAGTATTTACAGTAAACCTGTATGGATGTGCCAATGATGAAGTTTGATAGATCTTGTGGGGAATACTACTATCAAATAATACTATTCTTCCTGGTTTATAATCTGATACATATTCAATTTCTTCATAGTCATCAGATCTAAAAACTGTGCCACCATCCCACTCAAGATCCCATCTTGGATTTGCATAGTAAAGCATACTAACAAAGTCGCCATTTTCTATACAATCGTTATCACTGTGATATCTATTTGTGGGATGTTGACCATTAAAAACATTGACCCAAGATCTAGTCACTTTTACATTCTTTAAGAACGAATGTAATGGGAAAGCATCTTTAGCACGTTTTACTAGACCCATTATTACTGCTGGATCTAGATTTTTTCCAAAACCAAACACACCTTGAAAATCTAAAACTGCTGTATCATTTTGGGGAACTAATGGAAATTCCATTGTTCTTAGATCAAAATAGAACTCGTTAATAGTAGCGGGATGAAATAAGTCATCATAGACTTCTATTTTTTTACCCGTTTTTGTTGTAATCTCAGTCAGTTTCATCTTTATAGATATGCTCCTTCAAAAATTCATAGTGTGTTGGTAGAGTCAAAACATATGAAGTGATGTTTTCAACATGTTCTTTCCATTGTTCATAAGTTTTAGACGCTGCTTCTCTTCTTTGTGGGTGATCTTCTGTAAGAAGATTAAAGAAGTATTCTCCGAATGGACAATAGTCCATTCCACCCATGATATAATTCCAACCAGCAAACTGAGGAGTCCATACTTTATGGATCTGAGTAATATGCATTGCAGATTCAAAGTTATCTGTAAATGTCATCTGATTATTTCCTTGGAGTACTGGTTGTCCACCTAGTCCCCTATATGACTTTTCTTGAGATACATATTGCCAGTATGGAGTATCGCAGCGAGAAGATGCTGCGTAGTGAACGGCAACGAAATCTCTAAATCCATTTAACTCATGTGCTGCAGCATAATTATAACTATCAATATCAAATCTGTTCAGATTGAATTTTCGTCTTTGTAAAAGTTCAATAAATCTTATAATGTTACTATGAGTTGATACTAGTCCTGTGGATTCCAACGGTTCCACAAAACCATATGCTAATCCAATTCCAACTACATTCTTGACCCATCCTTCTTCGTGAATTCCATGACGAATGTCAATCTTACGCAGTTCTGCTTCTTCTGCACGTTTTGCAAATCTAGGATCTCTTGCTAAGTGATTTCTAAATTCTTTCTCTGCGGTCTCATCATCTACAAAGTCGCTTGAATAAACGTATCCTGTTCCAATACGATGCCATAATGGAATATCCCAAACCCAACCATTTTCAATAGCCGTACAGTTTGTTACGTTGTGGAGCTCTTCTTCCTTATCAACATATGGGATACAAGTTGCTAGGGCACTATCATTTGCCAACCAAGGTTTATAAGAAATAAATTTGGATCCCATCTCTTTTTCTAATAAGAGAGATCTAAATCCTGTGCAGTCAACGAAAAGATCTGCAGTATACTTCTGTCCAGATTCTCCCACAATGCAGGTCAAAAATCCCTTTTCGTCTTTTTCTGCACCAACAATATCATCAATGTAATGTGGCATTCCCGCTGGTTCGCAAATTTTCTCTCTCAGAAAATGAGCAAACAACTCAGCATCAAAATGATATGCAGTGTGCTGTTTAAAATCAAATCCATCTAGATATCCTCTTTCGTTTTTAGTACAACGATTGTACTTTGCGAGGAATGTATTCTCATTAAAAAATTCGGAAAAGGAATCTGCATCTAGATTATTTTGGGCTTTCATTTCTGCCCAAGACATCACACCATTTTCAAAATTCCAAGTTCCACCAAATGGATACTCAAAAACTGTGTCTTTGTCTCTAAAGTCAGTGAATCTAATTGAATTTTTATATGTTGCCTCACATGCAGACATCCAATCTTCATCGTTTCCTAAACCGAGTATGTCAAGAAACGTGTTAATTGAAGCGATAGTTGATTCACCAACACCAATGGTTTTAATATTTTTTGATTCAACCAAAGAAACTTTTACATTTTCTTCTGGTTTAAAAAATTTGCAAATAGCAGCGGCAGTCATCCAACCAGATGAACCACCGCCAACTACTAGAATATTTTTGAATTTCATTATGAATATCTTAAAGAACTAATATAAAAAATCAAATCACTAAACGTGATCATCCAGCAGGCAATTCATTCATTGCAGATTCGTGTTGCTGCTTGGCAGTTAAAATCTCTGCATCAATAACAACTGCATTTTTATCTGCTGGAATAGCAGTGATATTTGGATCATCAGTCATTCTGATAACCTCAGCATTGTAAATTTCATCAATCGCCATTCTGCAACGATTATGAACAACATTGCGAATCCATTCAGCAGGATCAACAGCAACGTACTCTAGAGCTTTCTGTTGGGCTTCATTTAGCACAACTGTGTATGTAGTGTCTGCCATAGTTCTAAAAAGTTAAAACCTTGATTGTTTCTTTTATTTATATAAATTAACCAACGTAATATCCAGTGAATCCATTCCAGTTTCCACCGTGAGCACTGCCGTCTTGATAAACTGTACATTCAACATAGTCACCAACATTAAGATACCATGTTACACTAACTCCTGTTGTTGAATGACTTCCACCATCTCTTGAAGTAATGCAGTGACAAGCATTATTGTTTCCATTATATCTTAAAGCGTATCTGCAATTGTTATTAGCACCACTAGTAATACCAGTCATATTTAAGACGTAAGTTCCTGCGACTGGAGCAGTGAATCTTCCCGAAGAAGCATCAAATCCACTATTGGTGCTATTGAAACGATAACCGCCACTCACCGAATACCCACCCCAAACTTGACCCGTGCCGTGTCCATTGGTTGGATATCCGCCCCAAGCAGGAGTACTCCTTTTCAGTGGTAGTGCCTGAGTTGCATTTGTTGTTCCACCTGCCAGTGTATGGTTTTCAACGACAGTAGTGTTATCTACTTTAACAGTTAAATTTTGAGTGTCTGTAGTAAATCCGTTTGGTCCTAATGTAATAGACATTGTTTTAGTATCTCCTTATGAATATTCGCCAGCGTAATAACCACTAAAGTGATTCCAAGTTCCATTGTGTGAACTGTGACTGTGGTTAGCAGCTTCTACATAATCTCCTTCACCTAAGTACGTTGTGAATCCCATATTGGCGTTGTTGTGATGAGGACCATTGGTGTGAGATACAATGGAACGTCTAAAATGATAAGATCCATTAATGTACAAAGCAATCCTAGTATCACCGTGATTACCCTGAGTAATATGAGATAAATTAAACTGATATATGCCTGCTCTTGGTGCAGTAAATCTTCCTGTTGTTGTATTAAAACAATTTCCTACCTGCCCACCACGAACCAAACGATCTGCATATGTGGTCCATGGATTTCCCGCAGCATCTGAGTTATACTTAAACCATGGTCTCTCAGGAGTAGTAACACGACCATCAGTGTCATGAGTTGCTACAGTACCTCTAGCATTAACCAGAGATAATGCACCTGTAGTATTAATATCGTTTCCGCCTACTTGTGTTGTCATTTTAGTTATCCGATTAATGTTCCTGAGAATCCAGACCAGTTACCAGTGTGGGCACCAGTTCCAGAATACTGAGCATAATTTACATAGTCACCTGCTGACAATTTCAATGTAATTGGAATACCTCTAAATCCTGCGTGGTTTCCATTTTGAGTTTGAGCAATACTGTAAGCAGCAACAGAATCATTTACATAAATTGCAAATCTGCCATCATTATTTCCTCCATGAGCAATACCATGGGAACCAAATTGATAAAGTCCAGCAACTGGAGCAGTGAATCTTCCAGTAGAATCATCAATCCAATTTCCTTGTGATGCAAAAGATCCACCACGTTTTCCACTAGCTCCACCACCTGTATAAGTCCAATAAGAAGTGCTATTCTGTGGATTGGTGATGTGCCTCATACCCCAAGGTCTGGCTTGCTGATAAACACCACCAACACCAGACTTTAGGGTTTCTGAAGTATTTCCTCCAGAAGAGACACCATCCGAATTAATGGTGGTGCCTACATTTTTGTTGATTGTGGAGGCGTCAGTTGAAATACTGTCGCCTCCGAATGTGATTGCCATTTATCAGACTCCTCTTAGTTCGTCAATCTCTTTCTTGAGATCCTTGACTGCCTCAATGAGAACAGCAACAAGGTTTTGATAAGCAACGGACTTAATTCCGTTGGTCTCATCAATTACACATGGAACGACTTGCTCAACCTCTTCTGCAACAACACCAATCTGGTGTCTTCCAGATGCCTTGTAATCAAACTCAACACCACGTAGGTTCATTACCTTAGCAAGAGCGTCGGTAATGGTCTCTACGTTGTCCTTGAGGGCAATAGAGGACTGTGCAGTAACAGTTCCAACAACAACTAGGTTCTGTGAGGTGTTGAAGGTCGCACATAGGCTATTGTTGGTGGTAATTGCAAGGTTGCCATTAGCAGCACTGAAAGCAGCACTGCTGTTTCCACTTGCAATCTGAGTTGCATCAACACTGATGGTTGTCCATGAGAGGTTGCCAGATGTACCACCACTAGTTAGAACCTGACCAGCAGTACCAGTCGCCTCTGAACCATTAGCACCAACACTCAGAGTGCCATTAAGTTTAGCAGCACTTAGAGTTTTTTGAGTTAGTGTTTGTGCAGCGTCCTCGGTTACGATTCCACCACCAGAACCAACACTCAATCCTAGAATTGAGGTTGTTGATAGAACTTCAGTTCCACCGATAGAGAACGACTTTCCAGCAGCAAGGTTAACAGATTCGCTAACGTCAAAACGTTGATTTGCATTACTGAAAGCAATTGTCTTATCGTTATCAGCACCACCGAGGATGGTTAGACCACCTCCATCTGCAGTCTCATTTCTAGGACCACCAGCAGAGAAGTCAGCACCAGTTGCAGAACCTGCACCTTGGAATGCCTGGTCAATGTCAACGATGTTTCCGCTAACACCAACAACAGTAGCAATAGTAGGTAGTGTTACTGTTCCGCCGCCACCAGTTAGTGTAACCTGCACACCAGGAGCGAGGTTTGTTGTATCACTTACATTGGTAATCTCTGACTGACCGAATGCGATGTCACCAGTGAAGGTGCCAGAAGCAACCTTACCAAGGATGATGTTGCGATCTTTGGTTTCAACATCAACAGTTGCGATTGTTGTCGTTGTGCCACTGACTGTTAGGTTACCGCCAACACTGAAATTGCCATCAACAGCAGATAGGTTGTCAACATAAGTCTTGACTGCTCTCTGAGTTGGGACCTTCTCGTCGCTGTTTTGTGATAGAGTTCCATCGGTTGAGAATTCGTTAATTGATGCACCAAGTTGAGCACCAATTGAACCCAGTCTCAAGGATGACAGACCAGCGAGGTCAAACGCCGAAGCATCCAGAGTTGCCTTACCAGTTGCCTGCTCAACCTTGAAGAACTTACCAACAGAGAAGTTACCATCTTGGTCAGTAGAGACGTAGTAGACACGACCTGGGCGGTCTTCAATGGTCTCGTTAGCAGGTGTATTTGGTGAGAGTGGTAGGAATGGCCAGTTAGTGTTTGCCTTGCTTCCAGTACCAACGTCTAGGAAGTCGTGTGCAGTTAGGCGACACTGTGAGTAGCGATAACGAATCTTGAAGTTCTGACCATCGGTAGCACCAATAGTCTTCTCGTCAGCAAACTGAAGAACCGTAATACCAGTAGAATCTGGAGTTACTGCAGTGAGTTTGAAGAATTCGTTGTCAATCTTGATGTAGTCATCAGCAGCGAAGACAATGTTTGCAGCAGCAACACGAATTGAGGAAGCAGCATTATCAAAATCTTCAATAACTTCATCCTGTGCAGTAACTTTTGCTGCAAGAATTTCAATCGTATCACCGATGCTATGACTTCCTTCTGAAGTACCCTCTACCGCACGAGTGATTTGTACAGACTGAGAACCAGGGAACGAAACAATTTGCATCATTTCGTCGTTGATTACGAGGAAACCATTAACAGCCATTCCTGCAATCTGGTCAACCGAGATTACATAAGGACTACCAGTTCCAGTTGGAATATTTGCTGCTAGTTGTGCAGTTACATTCTGGTTTGCATACAAGTCAATTGTTGTAGTGCCAGTATGAGCAGCGATAGAAGATCCTAGTCTTGCTCTCTGAACCGTTAGAGAACCTCTACCATCTGGAGCAGTATAGCTGGAGTTGGAGATAACGAATGAACCTGGGTCATTGTTAATTCCATCATCAACCATCTCAACAGAACCACCTTGGTCAGGTGCTGCTGCTAGACCTGCAACAGTGAGGAGGAATCCTTTCTGACCACTAAGAGCGTCGCTATTGTTGAGTAGAGTGATGTAAGCAGTTGAAGTTTGACCTGTAACAACTTCACCCTGAACAAATGTTCCAGTGATTGGGAAGAAGTATAGGTAGTTGGAAGGTGACTGATCACTGATCAATTCACCGATAGCACCTGATGTACCACCCTGAATCCTCTCGCCAACTTGGAATGTACCATTCTTTGCTGCCTGTGGATCAATCTCTAGTCTTAGACCCTTGACATTACCGTTGATGGTGCTTTCAGTATCATCAAATCCTCTAGAAATGATACCGTACTTACCATAAGAAGAGTTGCCAGAAACAGCACGGATCTTACCACCTCTGGTTGAGGTGTATGAAATATGTGCGTAGTATGTGAAGCAAGAAACAACCTCAGAAGAAGCACCTCTTGTTACATAGAAACCAACACCACCATCCAGAATCTGAGTGTAAGCATCAAACACCATTGACTTGTAAGATGGTGTTGATGAGTTATCAAAGTGTGCGTGAACAGCACCATCAATCATGATACCAACTGCTGCACCACCAATTGCGGTACAGTTCTGGATATATGGTGATTTTTGAATAGGTGAGTTAGGATCAAGTCTGAAGTAGACACCTTTGATTGTTGCGGTGTCCATGTCCTGATCATTTGATCCAGAAGGAGCGAATCCGTCCATTCCCTCAAAGATCAAGTCCTTAACGGTGGTGTGAGAACCAACGTAGAACATTGTTGACTCGTTGTTAACACGAGTTGTTGCTGCGGTAATTGCAATGTATGGTTCAACCTTAGTGGTTGCACTCATGTTACCATTACTGATTGCAGTGGTAACAATACCAGTTAAGGTTGTAATTGCGGATGCAACAGAAGCACAGTATGGTGAATTGCTATCAACGGTTTGTGATGTATCCTTAACCTGAGTGAGTGTGTTGCCAGAAGAAATGGTAACGGTCTCATTACGCATTACCTGAGTGGCAATGGCATCAATGTAGTTGAGAAGATTTGTATCTTGAGTGTCATCTCCAGTGATTGCAGAACCACTGATTCTTGCACTGGCAAAATCCCAAACCTTGTTGTTTTGACCTGCCTTAACGTTGAATGCAAGAGCATCAATGAACTCTTCTAAGCGATCTTTAACAGTTGCTTCTACACCACTAACAGCACCATCATTTGCAGCATGGCGATGATATGCCTCTGCCGCAATAAACTCTCTGTTTGATAGGATTAGATCATGTGCATCAGCGTGAGTGTGACTTACGATGTCAACATAGAGATCATTAGTGTCCCACTTGCCACCTGTTAGATCAAGGAGGTGAACATTGGTTGCATAATCCGAATCAAGAACCTTAGCAGACTTGGTTCCAGTTGAGTTATAAACAGTGTCGCCAAACTTAAGGTGTGATACGCTTGTTCCAAGAACAATCGCCTGCATATCAGAATCAAGACCAGTCTTTGGTTTGATAACCGAAGTTCTAAGGTTGTCACCAATTACAGAAACGAACTGAGGAATCTGGATTGGTAGTGTCTCTTCATAGACACCTGCCTTAACGTAAATGGTGTGTGGGTTGCTTGCAGAAGGAGCGTCAGCACCTGTCTTTGCTGCAATGAAGTCACAAGCATGGCGGAGTGAAGCAAAACCTCTAGAGATGCTTCTACCGTTGTTTGCGTCTGAACCCTCCTTAGTTACATAGTAGACAGGAGCGGTTACGCTGTTTGCTTCCCATCTTGGGAGAAGTGGTGAACCACCAACTGTTAGAACTCTACCGCTTGCCTCTCTCTGCTCTTCAGCAGTACCGATTGAACCAGCTGGTAGTGCAATTCTGTTAATACCACCCGCTGCCTGATAGAGAAGGTCTCCAGTCTCTTGTAGAACCTGAGCAGCGTCACCACCCTGGGACATATAGTTCCAGTAGTTACCCTGGGAATCAAGTTCTGGGGCAGTTGATGCACCTACAGTATCTGAAGTAATACAGACATATGAGTTACCATTTCTGTTTACAACATCACCGAGTTGATAAACAGTTGTTGAACTCCATTGACCATTCCAGTTAAATCCTTCCGAAAGAAGATCCCAGAATTTTGTGTTGGTTGGATCTGAAACATCTGTTGCAAGACCACCACTCACATATGTAGTAGTTTCTGTGTGGTTGTAAACAACTTGAGTTGTTGTGCAAGACTGAACTGTAAAAGTTCCATTATAACCGCCAGGAAGAACACCAGAAACTGTAATGGTGTCCCCAGCAACAAAAGGTGCAGATGATAGTGCGGATTGGAATGTTGCTGTTACAGCAGCACCATTTCCAACTAAGTTTGATAGAACAACAGATCCTAGATTGCTGGTTGTTAGCTTACAAACGTAATTGTTACCACCATATCTCACAACAGCACCAGGAGCATATGTTGTTCCAGAATTGTAAACTCCCTGACTTGAAAATCCTGTTGTTAGAATGTCCCAGTTGGTTGTGTCTAAATTTGGTGTAATATTATTTGCATGAATAGTTGTTGCTACGTAACTATATCCACCATATGTAACAATATCTCCTTGCTGATAAGCAGTGCCACCAGACCAAGTATCTTCAAATTTTAGACCTTCTAGATAAGTAACGAAGTTAGATGGTGCAAAAGATGCCCCAGCAGTGTGCCCCGTGATACAGCGATATAGAGTATTTCCAAACTTAACTACATCGTTAATCTTGTAGTACGGAGAACCGCCACCGATTCCGCTAGTATTGGACCAACTTCCTCTATTTACAAGACCTTCCGTATGAAGTTCCCAATTGCTAAGGTCAGAAGAATAGAAAGAAGTTTCTGATGCTGCCGAAGTGTGGTTAACTACACAAACATATGAGTTTGCACCAAACTTGACAATATCGTCAATGACATATGCAGTAGACGCTGACCAATCGCCACGCCACTTAAACTTCAGTCTGCCGAGTCTAAAATCTGCCATTTTTTAAATCCTTACTTAGGTCCTTGAGAGTTGTGATCATATGATTTATTTAGTCTTGCGACTAAGTAACCATCATTGTCAATAAAATATGTCAAGCGTCTGAAATCAAACCTGAACTGTTGATATTTATCATCAACATCGTTTGAATATGCCTTTGGTGTATTGGGTGTTGCATCAATGTATTCTTGACCTTGGAGGAAATCAGTATATTCCTCTCCATCAGTTCTGTGAAAATCAAAAACTGCGTCTTCTGTGGATCTTGCCACGGTATAATAAAGCATACCGTCCTTGTCTCTTCTTAGAGCGTGAACGGTAAAATCATTTGATTGTGCAACAACTTGACTAGTTGCTGCTGTGCTTGCACTGAGATATAGGCTCATGCTAGGATCCTCCAGTAAGTTCCATCCCAAATAAACTGAACATATAATCCAGCGACATCTAGAACAAATTCGGAATCAATATTCCCAAATTTATTCAAAAACAACTGTCCACCACTTGTTGTTAACGTAACATTATTTATAGCCCAGGTCGCTTTGAAATCAACCAGTTCTAACATATCCCCAACATGAGGAACTACACCAGCAGATTCATACGGCATATTTAAAGTTAATGCGGAAGCAGAGGTATCAACTAACCATCTGAGTCCACATGATAAATTGCCATTTGAACTTACAACTTCCCATCTCGCACGTTGGAGTTCAAAACCTCCAATATCACTACCATCATGTACTACCGCTGTCTTTTTATCAGTATCAACTGTAATTTCAGCGAGTGCTCCAGTAAACAGAGCATGTTCGGGAGTTGTGCCTTTTCTAAACTGTACCTGAGTGGTCATCGTTTACGCACACTTTTTCTCAAAAGTATTTATCTAATTAGATAATCCAGACGAATGTTCTTGGTGGCTGGAAGAGTTGTACTTGGACAAGAGCGATACCATCAATATTGATATTACCAGAACCTTGATATCCAGTTCTGATAAATGCCTCATCTCCATTGTTGAATCCGAAGAGGCGTCCAGTTCCTTGATATGCTCTGGTGCGAATGTCAACCGAGTCACCTGTAACATCAATGTTGACAAATGGTTGCTCTGCGAATGTGAGTAGAGGATCGCCGCTGGTTCCAGTGAAGGTGAACTTGCCAGCAGTACCGAGTTCTCTGAATGTTGTCTTCTCGGAAATACGCTCTCCTGTGAAGGAGAACAACATAT
>Ga0255768_10003260_pt1 | contig 16168 bp, 15 predicted proteins | sample 071ome_33_FD_179983 | JGI IMG/M metagenome (GOLD analysis project Ga0255768, IMG submission 179983) | Coastal salt marsh microbial communities from the Groves Creek Marsh, Skidaway Island, Georgia - 071412AT metaG (version 2) | ecosystem: Environmental > Aquatic > Marine > Intertidal zone >...
TTCAAAATACAAAATGGCAGAATCATGGATCTAATCGTAGATATCCTTCATACTATGAAGTTGCTGGACCTCCAATTACAGCATCCGCTATCACTTCTGGAGGACAAACACCATATTCAACAATCACAGTAACAGCAGCAAATAGTTTTAGTGCCGGTGATGTAGTTTCAGTTACGGGAACTACAGATACTAATGCTGATGGTTTGTTTCTAATTGAAACTGCTAGTGCTACAGCATTTACATACAAAGCAAAAGGTAGTATTACATCAGGAAGTATTTTTACTTCTTATGCTGTGATTAAAAAGGGTGGAATTTATACAGATTCTGCTCTTCCAGTATCAACTTTCGAATTGGGTGATGATACAGCTGGTGTCGATAGTCAGTATGTTAGGGTTACATTTTCAGAAGCACATGGATTAGTGCCCGGTTCGCCAATCACTGTATTAGATTCGAATGGAACTACAGCTTGGACTGGTAACTTTTTTACCACTAGAATTAATTCACCAACACAGATTGAATATAATGCAAATGCTGCGGTAACTGGTACTCCAGGAACTATTACAATCTATGCCCGTAATGATAGTTTCTTCATTCATAGACCTTTTGATGGTGGTGTGTTAATGGGTCCGTTGCTTCCCGTTCATGGACTAGAAGCAAAAAGGCAATCGAGACAATATTTTAGATACCAGTCTGGTAAGGGATTCTTATTTTCAACTGGTGCTTTAATGAATCCAAGTTTTGATGTAGAAAATGTAGAATACAATGAAACATATGCCAATGAAATTTTTATTGAAACTGAAGTAGATCATGCTTTACAGACAGGAGCAACAATCTTTTTAGAGGGAGTTTCTGATGATAACTACTATGGTTCTTATACAGTAAAATCAATTAAGAGTTCTAGGGGATTTACTGTAGATCCAAATTCACCAGCACCAGCAACAACGTCTGGTGGTGCTACATTGAGTTCACAACCAAAAATTTCGGTTACTAACTGGACTGGTGCTGTAATTAGAGCAGGAATGTTTGACGACCAAAATGGATTGTATTGGGAGTATGATGGACAACAACTTTATGCCGTGAAGCGTTCATCCACTTTCCAGACTGCTGGCACTGTATCTTTATCGGCTGGTTCTAAATCTGTAACAGGTAGTGGAACAAGATTTTTAGAACAATTCCAAGTAAATGATCTTGTGGTTATTCGTGGTATTTCTTATCGTGTTACTGGTGTTACCTCCAACACTGCCTTAACAGTTAGTCCTGCTAATAGAGGAGCTACTGTAAGTGGAGTAAAGATGATTAAAACTGTGGATGAAAGAGTTCCCCAAAAGAACTTTAACTACGATACCATTAATGGTCATGGACCTTCTGGATATAACGTTCGTTTACCACGAATGCAGATGTGGGGCATTCAATTCTCCTGGTATGGTGCTGGATTTGCTGACTTTATGATTCGTGGTCCTTTAGGAAACTTTGTGAGAGCACATAGATTTGCCAATCACAATGTTAACACAGAGGCATATTTAAGATCCGCTAACCTACCAGCTCGTTACGAAGTTGATAATTGTGCGGCATATGCTAAAGTTGTATCTGCTACTGGAACCGGAACTACAGACATCATTCTAAATAAGTACGGAAGATTTCCTGAACCTGTGCCGGGATTTCCAGCGTATGTATTATTACAGGGAGTTGAAGATGGAACTTCAACTATGAATATTGAGATTATTAGTTATACTGGAAAAAGTTCAACTAGTATTAGAGTACAGGGAACCGGATATGTAGTTGGTGAATTTGTGAATGCTGCTACTGTAAGTCAAACTGCTAGTGGAACTGGATTCCAGATTGAAGTTACTGCCGTAACTGATGTTGGTGGCATTGCTAGGTGGAGGCAATTAGTTGGTGGTACTGGATATACCGCTAATGATACTATTCTAATGGAAGCAGCAGCTGCTGGTGGAACTCAAGCACAGATTGGTGGTAATGTGACGGCATATTCACTTACCGTTGATGGTAGTGGAACCGTAACATCAGGACCTGGAAATCCATGCTTAACTGGTGTAACAAGAGCACAAGATATTAATCAATTCCTATCCGGTGCTTCACGAACATTTAGAGCACAAACTACAGCAGTTGATTTTGCTGCTGGTTCTACTGCTATGTTATTGAATACTACGTTCGCCCCAACTATTTCACACTGGGGTTCTTCGGTAATTATGGATGGTGGATTTGAAAAAGATGATGGATTCTTGTTTAACTATGAAGCTACTTCCACATTGGTAGCTATCAACTCTGGTGAAACTGTATTGGCATTCCGTGCTGCTCCATCAGTTTCTGATACATTAGTTGGTGATTATGGCGAAAGAGAAGTTATTAATAGAGAACAAATTAGATTGAAAAAAATTAGTGTCACTAATATTGATGGTGTTGCTTATCAGTTCTTTGCTATTGCTAACCCATCAAACTTGGGTGCTGTTTCTTGGCAGGATGCTAACGTTCAGAATATTGGTACAGTTAGTCTATTCCAACCAACATTTGCTCAAGTGGCAAATAGTGGGGGATTGGTAGGAACTACAACAGACCCTGAAGATGGAGAAGTGTTGTTCCAGTTTATTGGGGCAGCAGATATTGGGACAACAGAAGTTGAACTAGATAATTTAAAACCGATTCAAAACTCTATCATTAGTGGTCCAGCAAGTTATCCCGATGGTCCCGAAGCACTTGCTTTCTACATTAGAAACGGTGAAACTGGTGGTAACAATGCCGGTGCATTTAGAATTGTTCTAGAGTGGGAGGAGGCACAAGCATGACATTATCAAAAGGCGAAATCCTATCTAACCCAGTTGTCACTAGTGGGTCAGCAAATACTGGTGCTTCTGTATTCTTATCAGAAGGTACAGCAACAGGAGTATCACCGGGAGATACAGTTAGTTTAAAAGCACCCAATACATTAACTGACAGTTGGGTGATGACACTACCCGCTTCAGGTGGTACATCTGGATATGTTTTACAGACAGATGGTTCTGGAGGAACATCATGGCAACCAGTTACAGCATCACCTGCTGGTAGCACAGGACAACTTCAGTATAACAATGCTGGTTCATTGGGTGGAACATCAGGTATTACCACTGATGGTTCTAATCTACTGATTGATAGTCAGGGTGATTTAAGAATGGGAGATGGTACAAACTATCTTGCTTTCCAAGCACCCGCTTCAATTGGTGCTGATAGAACATATACCCTACCATCTACGATTGGTTCAGCAGGAGACCAATTACTGATTGCTAGTTCTCCCACACCAACAGCAACTGCTGCTACATTAGTTTGGGGTACGGCAACAGGAACTACACAATCTCCTGGTGGTGATACCGATGGATCAGTTCAATACAATAGTGCCACTGTATTTACTGGTGAGACAGCATTTAAATACAATGATAGCACCAATACATTAACTGTAGAGAATGTAACTGGAACTGGAACATTTACTTCAGGTTCTGTAGTTGTAGATAACATCACCATCGACGCCAACTCTATCACGGCAACAAATACAAATGGCAATGTAGATCTTGCTGCTGATGGCATTGGTAAAGTACGAGTTTTGGCAGACAAAGGACTTCATTTAGCAGATGCCGACAATAGTGCTGGTGTTACATTAAAAGCAGGGGCAACAACTACAGTTTCATATGACCTGACATTCCCTGATTCTGTTGGTTCTGCTAATGATGTAATGAAGATTGATGCTACAGGCAATCTTGATTTTGTATCTAATACCAAGACACTTAACTTTGTAATTGGTGATGGTAGTGGAACACTTACTACGGGCATTAAAGGACACGTTGTTCTTGATGCTGATTATACATTAACAGCTCATACATTAGTTGGTTCGCTATCTGGAGCATTAACTGTTACTGTTAGTAGGACATCAGCACCAACATATCCTTTATTATCAGCACCAACATATTCAAATATTATAACATCTTCATTAGCAACAAATGAATACGCAGATAAAACTGATAGTTTATCTATTTCAATCTCTACTGGAGATGTGTTAGAATTTAACTTAACTGCTAACGGCGGTTCTCATACATACGCAACTATAGCACTCACATTAGTACCCGCTTAATAAATTATGGCAACTGAAACTTTAGTACCAGATGGTACAGTATTTACATTGACACAACTTTCTGGTAATGTTGGCGATGTAGATAACACTATTGCATCTGCTGATGGTGTATTTTTGACGAACCTAGAAACCAATGGTAATACACCAACTGTTCTGGCGTCATTTCCCACAGCATCTGGAGATTTAACGACAGGAGTTAATCAAACATTTAGAGCCAGAGTTGGAAAGAATGCTACTCAAGGTAATAATCCAGAATTTACAATTGCTGCGATTGACAATGGAAACATATTAGCATCAAATTCACATGTGGCAACTGATACTGTTGATGATTTTGAACTCACTTGGGATGCTAGCAACTTTACATTATCAGATGGTGCTGGTGCTAATTTAGAGATTCAAGTTAGTCAATCTACTGGAGGAACTGGTAGGGCTGCTGATCGAAGATGGATTGAAATTGACGAACTTGAATGGAACGTTGAATATGACGTAGCTGTTGGTGGTGCTGCTGTTAGTCAAGCCATACTCATATGATAAATACTTAAAAATAGGTTGCAAGGATGGCACAACCCACAACTCGTGTAGAGTTCACGGACTATTGCTTAAGGAAACTGGGAGCACCAGTATTAGAAATCAATGTTGACGACGATCAAGTTGATGACTTGATTGATGATGCTATTCAACTCTATCAAGAGTATCATTTTGATGGTGTCGAGAGAATGCTCCTTAAGCATAAAGTAACTTCCGACGATGTAGAAAGATTCCAAAGATCTAACTTTATCAATACAGTTGATGGAGAAGATGGAGCTGTAACATTTACGCTCACATCTACAGGGTTTGGTTATGATACTGGCGTAACAGAAAATGTTACTACGACAAATACAACCGGAACGGGAAGTGGTCTTACTCTTAACATCACAGCAAATGGAGCGGGTGCAATCACAGAAACTTTAATCACTGATTTCGGATCTGGTTATAGTGTAGGTGATGTATTAACTATCGGAACTAATGCTTCTGCTACGATTAGAATCGATTCTGTAGCAAGTGATTCTAGGTGGGAGAATAGAAGCAACTACATCCCCATCCCCGACCATGTGATTGGAATCTCCAAAGTATATGGCGTATCCTCGGGTCTATCTGATAATGAGATGTGGGGATTTGCTAACCAATATTTCTTGATGGATGTATTCTCAGTTAACTCTGGGTATACATTCTCTAACTTTGACATGTCTTACTACTATCAAATCAAGCAGTGGTTTGAAACTCTAGACATGGTTATCAACACTGGTAATCTAGTAGAGTATAGATTTAATAAAAAGCAAGACAGACTCTATCTAGATATTGACGTTGATAGAGTAAAAGAAGGTCAGTATATGTTGATTGATTGTTATCGAGCACTCAATCCTTCTGACTGGTCTCAGGTTTGGAATGATAGTTGGTTAAAGAGATATGCTCCTGCTCTCATTAAGAGACAATGGGGACAGAATATGATCAAGTTTAATAATGTTCAGTTGCCTGGCGGTATTACTATGAATGGTCGTCAGTTGTATGAGGATGCTGAGAAAGAAATCTCTATGTTGGAATCAAAACTACGTGATGAGTATCAACTTCCACCCCTAGACATGATCGGATAAGATGCCTACCAGTCACTATTTTCCACAGAACTATAAGAATAACAGCAGCGAACAGAACCTTTACCAGGATCTAGTTGACGAGCAGATTAAGCTGTTTGGCACAGATATCTATTACATCAATAGAAAAACTTACACTGAGAACTTTACCAACGATGTAATCTATTCCGAATATAAGGATAAGATTGTTATCGAAGCTATGCTACAGAACGTAGAAGGTTTTGGTGCTCAGTCTGAGTTTATTTCTAAGTTTGGATTGAGAGTTACTGACGAAGTAACTTTTACTATCTCTGCTAGAAGATGGGATGAGGAGTATACGAGACTTCTTAACATTAAAATAGACAACAGACCCAATGAGGGGGACCTTGTGTACTTCCCCTTGACAGGTGATCTATATGAGATCAAGTTTGTAGAAAGAGAAATGCCTTTCTATCAACTAGGTAAACTGTATTTCTATACAATGACATGTGAGATTGCTGAAATTGGTAATGATGACATCGAGACTGGTATACCGGAGATTGATAAGATTGAAGCAGAAAGAGATGCTTCTATTACTCTGTTCCTACAAGATGGTGGTACTGGTGACTACTATGACGGAGAAACTGTTGAGTACCACACTGTAGGGGCAGGTCCTACATATACACCAACCGGAATCTTTGCTGAGGTTGCTGAGTGGGATGCACCGGAACAAGCACTCAAACTTATCAACATGACAGGTGATTTTGATCCCGAGTATGCTGTACTGAAAGATAGCACCAACTTGTTCTCCTCTACTATCAAAACTGATGGTGTATGGATCATTGGACCACAGGATAATACTGTGTATATTGAAGATACAAACTCAGAATATGACGATAATAAATATATAGAAGACTCTGCTGATGACATTCTTGACTTCACTGAAGTGAATCCGTTTGGAGAGTATGGCAACCTTGACGATATAATCTAATGTTAGGCGCTCATTTTTATAACCAAGCAATCAAAAAAACAGTTGTTGGTTTTGGAACACTATTCAATAACTTAACCGTAGTGGATGTGGATCCTCAAGATCCCACTAACATTTTGGGAAAGCAGAAAGTCGGGTTAGCATATGCTCCGAAGGAAAAGTTCTTAACTAGATTAGAAGAGAACCCAGATCTTAGCAAGACCTCTATTACATTACCTCGAATGTATTTTGAGATGACTGGCGTCTCGTATGATTCTAGCAGAAAAACAAGTCCTATTCAAAAATACCAAACTGTTATTGCTGATAATGGCAACGAAGTAAAAGCTCAGTTTGTTCCTGTTCCTTATAATCTTGAGTTTGAGTTAGGTATTTTAGCACGAAACCAAGATGATGGTCTTCAACTATTAGAACAGATTCTTCCGTACTTTCAACCTCAGTTTAATATTACAATCAACTTCATTCCAGACATGGATGAAAAAAGAGATGTTGCTATTGTTTTAAACAGTGTTGACTACACCGATGAATGGGATGGAAACTTTAATCAAAGAAGATTTCTTACATGGACTCTAAGATTTACGGCAAAAACATATATCTACGGTCCCTTCAGCACTGCCGATATCATCAGAAAAGTTATTGTTTACGAACGTCAAGGTGAGATTAATGTTGCTGATAGATCTACTAAGTTGACATATACACCTAAAGCACTAACAGATACTACTAGTGATCCAGATGGTCCAAGCGCAGGAGCACCAGATGGTGTAATCGATGAGTTCGATGATGCTGCTCTCGGACCCGCTGATGACTTTGGATTTAGTGGCGAAGTTGAAAACTTTTTCTGATAAACCATGAAAGACTTTGAAAAGAATATGGAAGATCTCTTTGACATCGACATGGCCGGTGGGGAGATCGTTGAGACCGAGCAAGTTACCGAGCAAGTACCGGTCAAGTCAGAAGACGATCAAAAGAAAGATTATGAATATAGTAGAGGTCAACTCTATTCACTCATAGAGAAAGGCAGAGAGGCGTTAGACGGCGCTCTAGAGGTCGCTCAAGAGTCTGGACACCCTAGGGCGTATGAAGTCGCTGTGAACGCTATGAAGCAAGTAGCAGACACTACCGACAAACTTCTCGATCTTCAAAGGAAGATGAAAGACTTGGATGCTCCAACCAAGAAAGCAGGACCGACAACAGTAAACAATACAATGTTTGTTGGATCCACAGCAGATCTACAAAAAATGCTGAAGGATGCTGCTAAGAAGATGGACACAGATAAATAGTAAAAAACCTTAGAACAATGATCCTTCACCCACTTTCCCTACCAGTTGATATTGGTCTTCTCGCGGGACCTAATGATGTCGATGGCGCTTCTTTAGTATCTATCATCAACACAAACTCTGCCGTTGTTTACATTACCGTTAACGACGCTGTGCCTACTCGTATTGGTATTGCTGCCGGTGAGAGAGTTCTTTTAGAAAAAGATTATATAGTAACAATCGTAGCAAGCACGGCATCTAATGGAACTGGTGATCCCGCGGCAAATACAGTATTAGCAACTAAGGTAGCATACGCTGGGTAATGGCAAATTTTGTTTGGGATCAAAACTTCGAGCTCAATGTAGCCCGAGGAAAAATGAGGGGTGCTCGTAGCATTCATAAGTTTGGCGCTGTATCATCTCTATCTGGTAATACTACCGGAACTGTTTGGGATGTTAACGATCAACTATATCCATGGGGAGAGTTTGATGGTGGTGCTATTACTCTAACTATCGAATCAGATCCAGCAGACGCCGGAAAGAATATCCGTATTCTTGGATTAGATGCTGACTACAATGAGCAACTAGAAGACATTACATTAGATGGAACAGCAACACAAACATCTACTCTACAGTTTATAAGAGTGTACAGAGGGTTCTGTGAGCAGCAGTTAGCAGAAGATGTCAATATTCTGTCTCCTACTCCTACAATCGTAATGAGGATTACAGCAGAAGCAAACCAAACATTGATGGCAGTTTATACTATCCCTGCTGGATTAACTGGTTATCTTAGACAAGGAACTGCTACTGCTCAAGGTGGTGCTGAAGCAACTGGATTTATGAAAGTAAGGTTTGGTGGACAGGAAGCATTCAATGTGGGACACACATTTGAAGTTGTTGGTAATGGTGGTCAGTATTTCTATAAGTTTCCTTACTATGTAAAGATTCCAGAAAAATCTGATATTGATGTTATTGTAAGAGCGAGATCTAATAACGGTCGTTTCACGGCTGCATTTGATGTATTACTTTTAGTAGAGGCATAAATATGAAGTCGTTCAAACAACTCAGGAATGAGCTCAACGAATCAGCCTGGACCAGAAAAGAAGGACAAAATAAGTCCGGAGGACTTAACGAAAAAGGACGAAGGTCTTATGAAAAGGAGAATCCAGGATCAGACCTTAAAGCACCAAGCAAGAAGGTTGGAAATCCCAGGAGGGCATCCTTCTGCGCTCGAATGAAAGGCATGAAGAAAAAGTTAACAAGTAAAAAAACATCACGGGATCCTGACAGCAGGATTAATAAATCATTAAGAGCGTGGAACTGCTAAGGATTACCGTATAAAATACTTGTAACCCGTAACTGGTAAAATGGATCTAAAAAAACTGTACGAGCGTGTCAAGCGTATGAAGGCAGATATGCTCATGGAAGAACCATGTTCACTATATGAACCAGGGTGGGAAGATGTGTCTAATAGCAGTGATGACTGGGAAGACTTCTGGCATAACGAAGAATCTTCTTAACCTTTCATTTATATTTGCTACACATATCTTAAGTAAGAACTGTAACATATTGATACAATAGTTCTAAATACATAATCATAAGGAGCTTCCCATGTCAGACAAAGAACTATCCGACCTGTCGGTTACAAGAACCGAGTGTCCCAAGTGTGGGGCGGTCTGGATTAATGGACAGCACTACTGGTCTGGCACAGGCAAGATAGGAAATGAATTAGACCTCGCTGGATTAGTATGTAATAAATTAGGTAACTTCCAATGCATCAATCCTAAGCGTGGAATGGATGGTGGCGATACTTGGGCAAAACGTCTTGAAGATTTAGAAAATGATGGTCCGGAGATGAATAATAAATAGTTAAGAAACTATTTGTCATGGCACAAAAGAAAAAGGGTGGTAGTTTTGTTGGGTTTGATTACGGAGCGCCTAAACCAAAAGATTCTAAACTAAGACCGGATCAGATATATCTCGGCAACCCTCTGCTAAAGAAAGCAGGTGTCGAGCAACAGTTCACACAAGAACAGGTAGACGAGTTTATTAAATGTAGGCAGGATCCTGTTTATTTTACTAAACGATATGTCCAGATTGTTAACGTGGACGAAGGTCTCGTACCTTTCTCTATGTGGGACTTTCAAGAAGATCTAATTAGGAAATTCCACAAAAACAGATTTAATATTGCTAAGCTACCACGTCAGACTGGAAAGTCTACAACAGTGGTATCTTATTTGCTGCATTTTATTCTTTTTAATGACAATGTTAACGTAGGTATTCTAGCAAACAAAGCATCTACATCGAGAGATTTGCTAGGTAGACTACAGACAGCATACGAGAACTTACCTAAGTGGTTACAGCAAGGTGTTCTTGTTTGGAACAAAGGTAACATCGAACTAGAGAATGGATCTAAGATTCTTGCTGCTTCTACCTCAGCATCTGCTGTTCGAGGCATGTCATTTAACATCATCTTCCTAGACGAATTTGCATTCGTTCCAAACCATGTTGCTGACGATTTCTTCTCCTCTGTATATCCTACTATTTCATCTGGTAAGACAACAAAGATTATTATTATCTCCACGCCATATGGTATGAACCACTTCTATAAGATGTGGATGGATGCTCAGAATGGTCGTAATGAATATGTGTGGTCTGAAGTTCATTGGACTCAAGTACCAGGAAGGGATGAGAAGTGGAAAGAACAAACAATTAAAAACACGTCCGAACGACAGTTTACTCAGGAGTTTGAGTGTGAGTTCCTGGGTTCGGTTGATACACTTATCTCAGCATCTAAGTTAAAATCACTTGTCTTTGAGACACCGATAAGCAGAAATAAAGGATTGGATATTTACGAAAGACCAGACGAGAAAGCTGAGTATGTTATTACTGCTGACGTTAGTAGGGGTATCGGCGGAGATTATAGTGCTTTCATTATTTACGACATCACCACTGTCCCTTACAAGATTGTCGGAAAGTATAGAAACAACGAAATAAAACCAATGCTATTCCCAAACATCATTAACGATGTAGCAAGAGCATATAACAATGCTTGGGTACTATGTGAGGTCAATGATGTGGGAGACTCTGTGGCGTCTATTCTAAACTTTGATCTGGAGTATCCTAACGTTCTTATGTGTGCCATGAGAGGACGGGCTGGTCAGATTGTAGGACAAGGATTCTCTGGCAACAAAACACAACTAGGTGTCAAGATGAGCGTCACTGTGAAAAAACAAGGATGTGCTAACCTAAAGCAAATTGTAGAAGATGATAAGTTATTGTTCCGAGACTACGAGATCATCAACGAACTGACTACATTCATCCAGAAGAAACAATCGTTCGAGGCTGATGACGGATTCCACGATGACCTTGTAATGTGTATGGTTATCTTTGCCTGGTTAGTTCAGCAGGACTACTTCAAAGAACTTACAGACAATGATGTTCGCCAAAGAATATACGATGATCAAAAGAATCAGATCGAACAAGATATGGCACCTTTTGGATTTATCACTACTGGTCTAGAAGGTGATGAGGGATTTGTTGCTGATGGTTCTATATGGGAATACGGGCAGACTCAGGAAGAGATGTCTTATATGTGGGAGTGGAGATAATGAATTTTGATCTAGATCATTTACTTTTCCAGGAACGTAAATGTAGAGTTTGTGGAGAAACTAAAAATTTAATGAATGATTTCTATCTCACTCGTAAAGATCGTGGGTCTGTAGCATCAGCATATTCATATGAATGTAAGCAATGCTGTATTTGCAGGGTATCTAATGTTAGAAAATCTGAGTCTGTAAAGTGGGAGTATCCAGACTGGTAGTTCACGCCAAGTTTCCCCAGTCAAAGAGTAGGAAATAATAAATAATTTCAGATTCAAATGGATACCCGAGGAATTTAAACATGGCAAGTCAAATCTCGCCTGGTATTTTATTAAGAGAACGTGATATTACAACGGCGACAATTGTAGGTGCTCAGGCACTTACTGGTGCCTTCTCCACCACTTTCTCTAAGGGTGAAGTAGGCGTTATTACAGAGATTGATTCACAGAGAGCACTACTAGATACGTTCGGTCTTCCCGTAGAAGGAAATGCCGAAGACTGGTTGGTTGCTTCTGAGTTTTTAAACTACGGCGGAAGACTCGCTGTGGTTAGAGCAGAGACTGATGGAATCAGAACTGCTTCTACTGCTACTGTTGATCCTGATTACAAGATTAACACTCAGGCAGATTTTGTAGGACAAACAATTAACGAACTATTCCTTGCCAGAACTCCTGGTAGATGGGGTAACTCCGCTCAAGTTGTAGTTGCTGACCGTGGTGCTGATGTTTATGTAGAGTTTGGTTCCGCCCCTCTAGATGCTTCTCAGAATCCACTAGCACCTGGCGATACCGTATCTTTCAGCAACGGTTCGACTGGTACTGTTCTTTCTTATGAAGCATCCATGACAGAATGGAAAGCTGCTATCGTCCTAGACGATCCTTTGGCAGAACCTGCTGTTGGCGATTTCCTTCAGGATGACAATCTAGATCCAATCGCTTCTATTACCAACGATGCTGGAGTAGAAGCAGGTAGAACTCCTGGTTCTTATCTTGGTTTAACTGCTGATGGAGACACCAAGGGTGCTACCTTCGATGTAGTTGTTGCTTCTGACACTAACGGTGAAGCTGCTACAGGTTCTGCTTCTGCTATCACCAATGCTTCTTCTCTAACTAGTGTTGTCGGTGGAACTGCTGTTCTAGCTGGTGGCGGTACTTTAACATACAACACCGATATCGCTGGCGTATTCACATTCGTGAGTTTTGCTGGTGGTGCTGGTTACACTCCCGGACAAGTCATTGCTGTTACTGATGGTGATCTAGGCGGAACCGGTGGCCTTACTTTCGATCTTACTGTTGATACCGTAGTCGAGTTCGGTGGTGCTGTTACTGTAACTCTAAACGCTGTTGGAGATGGTTATTCCGATAACGAGGAACTAACTCTTCTTGGAGCTGCTACTGGTGGCGGATCTGATATCATCGTTACCGTAACAACTACAGAGAATGACACAGCAATCACTGATGTCTACGACTGGTGGACTAACACCACGATTACAGTAGGATCCCAAGAACTCGCCCTAAACAACTTGGGTGTTCGCCCCGGCACTTCTGCTTATGCTTCTGCTAGAGGTATCGAGTTTGATGAAGTTACAGTTGCTGTAATTGATGTTGACGGTAAGATTTCCGGAACTGTCGGTAATGTTCTAGAGAGAATTAGTTCTCTATCTAAACTAACCGATGGTCGTTCGACTGAAAACGGTGCTATCTACTACAAGGACATCATCAACGATGAGTCTCAGTACATCTATGCTGGTGCTGACACTGTAACTCCTGTCGTTACTGCTGGTAAGGAAGTATGGGGTCAAGACAGCGATGATCTATCCCTAGGCGATAAGTTCCAAATTGTTGGAGTGTATACTAAGCAATTTGGTTTTGGTGCCGACGATTATCTATATGACGCTGCTGATATCCAAGCTGCTTATGATGTATTTGCTACTGCTGACCAGACTGAACTAGACTTCATCCTAATGGGTGGTTCCATGGGAGATGAAGATTCTACTAAGTTAAAGGCTGCTAAAGTAGTTAGCATCGCTGACGCTAGAAAAGATTGTGTTGCTTTTGTATCCCCACATAAAGGTAATCAGATTGGTACTGGTGGAGTTTCTCTATCAACCGCTGCTCAGAAGACCAACACAATTAACTTCTTCCGTTCGCTACCTTCCACATCCTACGCTGTATTCGATTCCGGATACAAGTATCTATATGATAGATTCAATGACAGATTCCGCTACATCCCATGTAACGGCGATGTTGCTGGTCTCTGTGTATCTACCTCTCAGCAGCTTGCTGACTGGTATTCCCCTGCTGGTGTTGCCAGAGGAGCACTCAAGAATGCTATTAAACTAGCATACACTCCTTCTCAGGCTGATAGAGACGATCTCTACACCAACAGAATTAACCCCATTACCATTCTTCCTGGTACTGGTGTTACTCTCTTCGGAGACAAAACCGCTTTAGCATCCACAAGTGCCTTTGATAGAATCAACGTCCGTAGACTCTTCCTCAACCTTGAGAAGAGAGTTGAAAGACTTGCTTCTGGAGTTCTCTTCGAACAGAACGATGTTCTAACTAGAAGTAGCTTCGCTAGTGCTGTAAACTCCTATCTTGCTGAAGTTCAGGCAAGAAGAGGTGTTACAGATTTCCTCGTTGTTTGTGATGAAACTAATAACACACCAGATGTTATCGATAGAAACGAATTTGTTGCTGAGATCTTTGTCAAAGCAGCACGTTCTATCAACTTCATTAACATCACATTTACCGCTACTAAGACTGGCGTTGCTTTCAGTGAAGTAGTTGGTCGCTGATTATAAACGAACAATAACTAACGAGGTATAAAAGAAAATGGCAACTAAGATTAGTAATTTTATTTCGGATATCGCACAAGGCGTAAAGCCAAATATGTTCTCGGTGGAAATTCCTTTCCCCGAGAGCATCGGTACTCCAAACATCGACACAAACCTTCTCTGCAAGTCGGCGGCATTGCCCGCCGCTCAGATGGGTGTTATTGAAGTTCCCTTCCGTGGTAGAACAATTAAGATCGCTGGTGATAGAACCTTCGATTCTTGGACTGCTACATTCTTCAATGACAAGGGTATGATCACTCGCTCCTACTTCGAGAAGTGGCTTGAGCAGATGAATACCCATGATGGTAACACCGCTCCACTATTCGTTCTTAACGAGAACGATGGTTATGCTAAGCGTATCAAGGTAACTCAGTTACAGAAAGATACCAGTGCTGACGGTACTCCACTAAGAACATACGAACTCTACTACGCTTTCCCAACTAGCGTATCTCAGATTGATCTAGCATATGATGCTAATGATCAGATTGAAGAGTTCTCTGTTGAGTTCCAATATGCCTGGTGGTCTGCTACATCTGCTACGGGTGGTGCTGCTTCTTCAGGTCCTTCTATCGAAGACTAATAAATAGTAGCGATACAGACAACTTAAAATCATCATGAGTCAATTATTTGGTTATAAAATCAATAGTAAAGGGGGAAGCGGAGGTCAATCTCCAATTCCTCCTAACTCAGATGATACCGATTTAACCACTGTAGCAGGTGGTTATTTTGGTACATATGTAGATATGGAGGGGGGAGCTCGTAACGAGTATGAACTCCTCCAACGCTACCGCAATATGGCACTCCACCCAGAGTGTGATTCGGCGGTGGATGAAATTGTAAATGAATTTGTTGTCAGTGATGCTAGTGATTCTCCTGTAGAAATTGATCTGATTAATTTAGATATCAGTGATAGCATCAAATCTAAAATCCGCAAAGAGTTTAACTACATCAAACGTTTATTAAACTTTGATAAAAGTGCTCACCAGATTATTAGAAGTTGGTATATCGACGGTAAAACATTTTACCACAAAGTTATTGATTTGGATAACCCCAAAAAAGGTATCCAAGAACTTAGATATATTGATCCCCTCAAGTTAAAAAAGATTCGTCATAAGATTACTAAAGATACTGATACCCAGATTCAACAAAAGGGATCAGCACTACAGTATGACTGGGGTGATTACATAGAGTATTACATCTATAATCCAAAAGGTTTTGCTAAGAGTGGTCCTGGTGTCCAGGGAGCAATGGAGTTCTCCCAGAATCAAGGTATCAAAATCTCCGCCGAGTCTATCGCTACATGTGATTCGGGTCTGAAGGATCTCAACAAAAAGATGACGTTGAGTTTCCTACACAAAGCAATCAAGTCTCTCAATCAACTTCGTATGATTGAAGACTCTCTTGTCATCTACAGACTTTCCCGTGCTCCGGAACGTAGAATTTTCTACATTGATGTGGGCAACTTACCTAAGGTAAAAGCAGAGCAATATCTTCGTGATGTTATGGCTCGCTATCGTAACAAACTAGTTTACGATTCTACTACAGGTGAGATTCGTGATGACAAAAAGCATATGAGTATGCTTGAGGATTTCTGGTTGCCTCGTAGAGAAGGTGGCAGAGGAACAGAAATCTCTACACTTCCTGGTGGACAAAACCTAGGAGAACTTAAGGACGTTGAGTATTTCAGAAAGAAACTATATAACTCCTTAAATCTTCCACCTTCACGTCTTACCGATGATAACAAAGGTTTTAATCTCGGCAAGACTACTGAGGTATTGAGAGAC
>Ga0255768_10003275_pt1 | contig 16120 bp, 29 predicted proteins | sample 071ome_33_FD_179983 | JGI IMG/M metagenome (GOLD analysis project Ga0255768, IMG submission 179983) | Coastal salt marsh microbial communities from the Groves Creek Marsh, Skidaway Island, Georgia - 071412AT metaG (version 2) | ecosystem: Environmental > Aquatic > Marine > Intertidal zone >...
ATCTACGTTGTGGTCTAATTCCAGGACCACCACCAAGCAGGTCATCAAGACCACCACCGCCGCCACCACCTTGGTTGACGACATAAACGTGCATTGGGTTCCCACGGGTTCCCAAATCCCTACCCATTCTACCACCAGGTTTCATACCTAGCAGTTTTTGGGCAGCGGCTCCAGCAGGACCACCAAACATTCTACCAAAAAATCCTAAAACGTTACCAAGATCGGTAACAACTTTTCCAGGATTTTTTAGATACCTATAAGTAACAGCAAGACCACCAACGCCAGTCAGCAGTTGAATAATTCCACCAAAGTCAAATTTAAGGTTACCGTCCTTATCAATAATTTTATCAAGTCCTTTGATTACATCGCCAAATCTATCTGAAACAAATCCTGCAACAAAGTTTGCAAATTTAGAAATCGCCTTTCCAAACTTATCAAATGTCTCTTGAGGAATTGAATCAATAAGCTTGAATGCCTTACCAATAGCACCACCAATAAAATTACCAACAAAGGTAATAAATTTTCCAAGGTTCAGACCAATTTTATCGAGTGTTGATGTTGGAATTTTACCAATAGAGTCAACAATCGAAGCTACTGCACCAACAAAAGAAGAAATAACTCTAGATACTAAATTACTATCTAATAGTTTTCTTATCGCAGATGCACCAATGACCCCTGAAGCAATGGTAAATAAACCCCCTACGGGGCTGTTCATTAGTGCCCCAAGCAAACCCTTAGCTCCTGCAGCACCCTTGTTTAGGGCACCAGCAGTTGCCTTACCAGCTTTAGCTAAAGATTGATTGTTTCTAGCTTCAAGTTTACGCTCTCTTGCTTCTCTCAGTTGCCTCTGAGTTTTAATTTTTTCTTGTTTATCTCTGGCAATCTGAAGCTTCTTATCTTCAGCAAGAAGCTTCTTGATATCTCTTACATTAACATTCAGTTTCTTTAGACTTTGCCCAACAAGAACAACAGTCTTAGCAACATTAGCATATTCCTTCTGAGAAAAAGAAACATTCTTTTGTGTTTTGGCATTACCGCCCATCATGTTATCAAACTTGACAGCTTTGCTGGGTCTGATAACTATGGTACTTGTAGAGATATCTATGGTTTGAGCCATTAGGTCTTACCTTGCGTTGTTTCTTTCTAATTGACGTTTTTGTTCTTCTTGTATATGTTCAGATAGCATAGTTACATATACATCTCTTTCCCAGGGTATTAACCCTTCAATCTCTGTCAATGACCATTTATGATGATGTATTAGGGAGAAATTAGTCTCGTAGTATGACTCAAGACTAATATATCCCATGCTTATCCGAAAAAATCACCCAAACCTTCCAGAGTAACATCACTCACTACACCAGTATTTGGATTTGTTACGGTTACTTTGTGCGCTAATTTAGGCATGGTTTCAAAAAACTTGTTAATTTTTTGAAACTGTTCGGAAGTCATTGAATCCAAAAATTCTAGTAATTCTTTTTTACTACAATCAGATGCTTCCCACACCTCTTCTTCATTACAAATTTTATCGATACAACTGGTTACAACATCATAAGGATCAACAGTTTCATTCTGAAAATTCTGACGCAAGAACATATCCATCGATGGATATTTCATTTCAATAGTTAGACTATCATCAACTTCTACACTAGATGAATGACCTTCTGGAAACTGAACTTTGATGTCATCAACAAGAACGCTTGTAGTTGTCGAAGTTACTTCATCATCTGGACAAACTAATGAAATTGTAATTTCTTCACCAACAGACTTGCCTCTGATGTTTAGAAAAAGATATTCAATATCAAAAGATGCTAGATCGTCAATTTTAATTCGACTGATGAGACAGTTTTTGATAACTGTTTTCATCGCATTTGCAATTTCTTTTGGATCCTCAGTTTCACTTGCTAGCATCAAGATCTTTTCTTCTTTGACTAGAAAAGGTCTATATTTTACTGGTTTTCCGCTAGAAGGAAGTTCAAGCTCATAGGTAGGTGCAGTAATCTTAGGTAAAGGCATAAAATTTAAATCATGTCAGTATATTTATTTATTATAGCATAATATCAATCATCGCTTCCACCACCCTTACTTCCACCACTAGCAGATTTACCAGCTTTAGTTGCATTTGGATTGAGATTAGCGGCGCTTCGTTGCATTGCTTCATTCAATTCAGCACTAGGAGTAAAGAATGGACTGTCACCTGTGGTAAACGCACCTTCAAATTTGACCCTATCGCTGATAGCAAAAATCTTATTGTCATATGGATTTGAATTAGAATATATCTTCGATATATCATCACTAAGATCTAAAGACATATCACTATTCCATTGTCCACCAACTGTTTGAGAATCAGGTACTGCTGCATCTGCTGCAGTTTGTGAATTTGATGATGCTGATTTTTCTGTAGAAAGTCCACCAGTATATGAAATCGAAGTTTCATATGCAAAATTAACAGTCAATTCTAGTAAACCATTTTGACCTCCAGAAGATAGACCAAGATCACTAATGTTTAGTGGGAATGCATTATAAATTTCTGTAGTTAGTGAGCAACTACCATCTCTTTCAAATTTTTTCAAAATAATCTTAGGATCAACATAATTATCATAATAATTCATTCTAATATCCCTTCTAGGCATTGCTGTTGGAGATGTTACAAGATCATCTTCTCTTGGAGAAATTTGCTCCATCCAATAGTAAAAAATATTATATAACTCCATACCACCCTCAAGAATAAATGTCATGGCAAATTCATTGAACATTCTGGTGTGAGCATATTTTCTACTTACACCAATCGCCATATCACCCATCATGTCACCAGTTGCATATGAAACTCCAGGCATGGACATGTTAGAGATGAAAAATTCAGAAAATTCATTCAATCTCTTTACCTGATTTGCATCAGTAGCCCACCCTTTATTGCCAGCGGTTAGACCACTAAAAATTGCTTGATATCTATTATTAGACGCTGGTCCTCGCGCTAATAGTTTTTTTATGGTTGGATATGCCATAAATACTTTGAGAGTTTGTAATTATTTATCTTGGCATATAAGGGAAAATACCAACCCTCATATCCCCGTAAGTACAAAGGTGACCCAACGAAAATCATCTATAGATCTTTATGGGAAAGAAAGTTCATGGTATGGTGTGATAAAAATACAGGGGTGTTACAATGGGGATCAGAAGAGATCATCATCCCATATAAGTCTCCCGTAGACAATAAATGGCATAGATACTTTCCTGATTTTTATATCAAAATTAAAAACAAACAGGGAGTGATAGAAAAATACTTGATAGAAGTAAAACCTAAATACCAAGTAACTGGTCCTAAACCTGGGCAGAAAAAAACAAAAACTTATATCAATGAAGTGAAAACCTACGCAGTCAATAAAGCGAAGTGGGCAGCTGCAGAAGAGTTTTGTTTAGATAGAAGATGGAAATTCAAGATAATCACCGAAAACGAATTAGGTATTAAGTAATGGCATATTCTCGTGCTGAACAGAACGCACATAAACCTGCTCAAAAACAACCCACTGGCGAATTTTATGGTCCTGGTGGAGATCCCTCTGGTTCGGGTAAAGGACAGGCGCAACAGAAACCAAAGGAACCCGAAGCTAGAGTTAATCCTCCAGGTGGTGGAGGTGGTGGAGGTGGATCAAGTCAAACTACACCAAAACCAGCACCCAAGATCGAGAAGAATGATCCAGGAAAAGATTTTCTAAAGAACTTGGGTAGTAGTCCTATTTTGAAATATCCAAATGATCTATTTGAGGATACAACTGATTATTTGAAAATTGAAGTATTTGAATATGAACCTTCACTTAGTGTAAACTTTAGTGAAGGTTCACCTAAGAATAAACTAAAAACTTTTTATTCTTATATGCCTGGCAATATAAGCACGACTTACTCTCAGAGATGGGGTGAGGCAACATTATCTCCAAATGGAAGATACCTTCTAAATGCTGCTGGCATGGCGATTAGAGGTGGAGCTGCTGCAAAAGGATCTGTTGGTAAATATCTCCAAGGAGCTCTAAAGGGATCCGAAAGTACCTTCGCTGCTGCACAAATTGCTAAAGGTGTTAGTCAATTCGCTCCAGGCACTCAAGGTCTAGATGCACAATCTATTCTTGGATTGTCACAAGGATTAGGTATCAACAGCACCGTTGAAGTATTTTGGGGTGGACATGGTGGACATAGAACAATGTCATACACTATCACCATGGCACCAAGAAATGAAAAAGAAACTACGGACATCAAAGATATCGTAACGATGTTCAAGGTTGGACTTCATCCAGGAAGTAATGGTGCTAGTGCAGGTAATGGGGTCTCTAGTAGATTTGTTACCTACCCATACATGTTCAAAATTGCATACATGTCTGGGTCTAAAGAAAATGAGTTTCTAAATAAGTTCAAAGAGTGTGTCTTAGAGAGTTTATCTGTAAACTACACTCCAAATGGAGGGTATTCAACTCTTCAAAATGGTTCTCCTGTAGCAACAGTTCTTACTCTTAATTTCAAAGAAATCAGACATATCTACAGAGAAGATGTTATCGACACAACCTCAGGCGGTGGAGCAGGATACTAATGGCATACTTCGATCAATTACCAGATTTACTATACGCATCCAAAATCAAAAAATCAGGTTTTGGAGAGTATCAAAAAGTAAAAAACATCTTTAGGAGATATAAACTTAGAGATGATGTAAAGAGGTTAGCATTTCAATTCTACAAATATCAAATCCCTTTAGATTCTAGTCCAGAAAGAGTTGCATATGACATTTATGGTGACTCGGATTTATACTGGATTGTTCTACTTGTAAATGACATTATAGATCCATATGAGCAATGGCCATTGGATACAGAAACTTTAGAACAATCAGTTTACAGTAAGTATCCTGATCCTGATGGGGTGCATCATTATGAAACATATAAAAGATTTGATTCTGCTGGAAATATTGTGATGAGACAGGGTATTATTGTAACTCCTGGATGGCAGCATGAATATTTGTATTCTGCAGAACCAACTGTAAAGAGAACTTTGACTTTTGGTAATGACGCATACTCAGTATCTAATTGGGAGTATGAAGAAAGATTGAATGATGAGAAAAGAACTATTGAACTTTTACATCCAGATTATGTTGGTGCAATTATTGCTGATTTTGAAAGAATCACAAGTTACGAATCTAATTCAGATCTAGAAGACGACGTAACTAAGAAGACTGCAATTGACCTAGTTAGAAAGTATTATTAATAAAAAAAGAGGGGTGGTCAACCCCTCATCGTTAGCGATATTCCTATTCGTAGAGTGTCGCGCACGAAAGAGCGACACAACTATTTATGCATCAGCAAGGCGGGCGAAATAGGAGAGATCAGCATCCTCGTCGTCTTGGAAAGAAGAACTAGGAGTGATGTCAGGTGCATTGAAATCTGCACTTGCCTGAGACTCACGCTTGGAGAACTTAGGAGTGTAGGAAGGTTCTGCAGGTGCAGCATACTCTTCCTCATCGGTCACTTCCTCATCGATCTGCTTCGAGCGACCTTGACCCAGAACCAGTTTCATACGTGCTTCCAGTTGCTCAAAAGTCTTGAACTTGTCAGGAGCAACCAGTTCTTCCAGAGAATACTCAGTCTTCCAGAGTGCTTCCAGTTCATCATCGTCTCCACCGAGTAGAGGAGTAGGGCGAGCAAACTCGGATTTGTCGTAGTTCCAGTAACCAGCGACCTTACAGATCTTCAGTTTGAAGTCAGCACCTTCCCACATATCGAAAGGATTCACAGGGGACTCATCTTCAAACTGAGGTTCCATTGCTTCAGTGATCTTATCAAAGATCTTCTTACCATAACGGAACAGGAAGACTTTACCTTCGTTTGCAGGATTGGCAGGATCCTTAACAACATAAATGTTGCTGTAGTAGGAGAGTTTACGCTTCTGCTTACGAGCGATCTCCTTGTTTGCATCAGAACCACTGTTCCACAGTTCGCTGTTATACTGCGACAGAGGATCTTGCTGACCAAGAGTGGTCAGAGAGTTTTCAATGTACCAACCACCAGGACCTTGGAAGGAGTGGGAGTACAGTTTTGCCCAAGGGAGAGATTCACCATCAGGGGCGGGGAGGAAACGAATTACAGCGTAACCGTTACCAGACTTGTCCAGTTGCGGTTTCCAGAGACGGTCATCACCGTTGCTGGAACCAGAGGTTTTCTCCAGTTCGTTGGAGAGTTTCTGGAAGATGGACTTGTTGTTTTTCTTGAGATCAGCGAATGACATTGGATGTTTTGGATGTAGTGGATGTTTTGGTTTGCTACTGGATGATCGTAGCATAGTATTTAGGTGATGTCAAGCAGCGCGTTGTAGGTTGCTTTTCATCTGACTGAGGATGCCTTCCATTTGGACGAACAAATCATCAATCGTGGTGTCTTTTGGGATTCCCAAGGCATAAGCGGTCTGTCTCATCTTACTGAGCATCTCCTTTGCCTCTGAGTCTTCAGACAGTTTGATTCTAGCATGGAGTACCCTCTGCTTGTCAAGTAGTTCCTCCATCTTTGCAATTAATTCAAGTTTCTGGTCCGAGGTCATCAGTTGATAACGCATCGAACAAGACATAATTTCTTCTTGTATTTGTTGAATTTGTGCTGTTTCAGCACGTACTATTTCTGAGTCAAAAAAACTCATGCTACTTTTCTCCTGACTATGTTTACGTATTTTGAAACATCAACAGAGACAAATGGTTCATACTTTGACATTTTCTTAGAAACTGTCATCCATATCGGGTCAACCAAAACCTTATCATAATCTTTTTTGAAATTCAGAATTTTATCCAGAATAATCAGCGTCTCTAATGATACTTTGCCTGCCAGATGCTTTCTAAGCAGTGGTGAATGTTGTGATCCTGTAGATTTTATCGCCTTATCCAGATCATCTTCTAAAATAAGATCTAGGTCATTTGTAAATGAATAGGTCATACTCTCCCTTCTCTTTTTCCAAGAAAGAAAGTTTCCCTCTCCGTTACGGATAATTTCTCTAATCCACAGTTTTTTTGGATCTGTGCTATAAACGAAATTTGAAAGAAAATATTCTATGATTTCTTGATCTGTCCTCTTTCTAGACATAGATTCAAAGAAATACCTATCACGTCTGGTTTTGAATGTATCTTCTTTTGCAGATGTCTTCCCTTGATACTTAAAATAGTCATATGATTCACTAGTAAAGTGATTTTTCAATGCCAAATAAGTCTTGTAACATTCAAAACCAGTCATTTTCATAATGGAAGTTTAGCCTTAGTAGTTCGCTTCAAAAAGTTTAGTTGGATTGCCTCATATTTGAGTTTCTCTTTCAGAGGCTTTGAAATAAGTTTAGATACTTTCTCAATATCAATCTCATTCTCTTCACAATAATGCACTACTGCATCAATATAATTAAGATCTGGTTCTTCTAATACCAGTTCTTCAATGTCTTTACTAAATTTCGCTTGGGTCATAAATTTTTCTTCAAATAATTCGTTTATGTCTTTGTCATTTGCCATTATGGAAGTCTAGGTAGTCGGTAATATACTCTTTCAGTAATTTCATGTAATCAAGTTTGTTTCTCTTCTCATAGACCACGACATCACCATTTTCGCAGGTCATGAGAATAACAATTTTCTTGATGGCATGACCAGTACGTTCAAAGTACATCATACCATATGCCATACATTGCACAAAATAGTGCTCAATCCAGTTCTCAGGTTTTTCTTTTTCTGCAGTCTTGAAGTCAATGACTGCTAGTTCTCCATCAAATTCTGCAATACAGTCAACCTGTCCTGCCAGACATAGATGGTCACTATAAAGAGTACCTTCAAGAACGTGGATATTATTTATACGATTTAGAGTAGGAATCGCTTGCTTGAATAGATACGTGGGAAGAGGGTCTGCTTTCGGGATTGGCATATTTTTTAGATGATGCTCAATCAGTAAGTGTGTGGCAGTCCCTCTTTTAGTAGATCTATTTGTTTTTCTATTAGCAGCCTCTTCGCCCACTCGTTTACGCCAGTCAACAAAGATCTGGCGATTTTTGTGGGAGGTTACTGTGGTGATTGACGGATATCTATTACCTTCTGGAGTTACATAAAAACGTAATTGACCATCCTGAATTCTATTTAGTTCTTGAAGGTCAACATCAATATGGGTGAAAGTCATAAACCAAGTTGGATTTTATTAGCAATGTAACTTTTAACAAGTCCAGAACGTACAATGTCCTGAATACCAAATTCAATAGAAGTAAACTCTTCCATTACCTCTAAGATCTTCATGAAATCTAAAATACCATTTCTTTCATGAGTTTTGATGAGATCAGTCTGAACTGCATCACCACAGAACATGATCTTAGAATTTTCACCAACACGGGTGATGATAGAATCTAGTTCATGGAAATTTAGGTTTTGGCATTCATCAACGAGTAGAATAGCGTTGTCAAATGTAGTACCACGAATGAATGAGGTGCTCCAGAAACTAATAGTTTCTTGAGTTTTGAGATTACCATAAAGCATCTCAAAAGTTGCATCATCAGGCATTTCAAACATGTATTTTACCATATTCTTGTATGGAATCTGGTAAAGAGAAGATTTATCTTCATGGTCTCCAGGAAGAAATCCAATTTCTCTAGTGGGAACTAAAGAACGAATAATGTAAATCTTTTCATATGGTGTAGTTTCATCTAAAACGTCATACAAGCAATTGTATAACGTAATGAAAGTTTTACCTGTTCCAGCAGCGCCATATGCAAATAAGTTTTGACCTTTTTTATAGGAGTCAAACAAAACTTCTTGATTCTCTGTGAGAGGTTTAATATCGACAAGCATGTCGAGATTAATTGGTTTTTTACGTCTCATCTGCTTAGAAGTCATAGCATTGATGTCAGGCGTATCTTTCTTCCTTGAACGTGGCATAAAAACAAGTTTTACTAAAGGGTTTTGACTTTGGAACCAGGCGCACCTTGCGCTTTACGGAGAACATCGTTCCATCCTGGAGCTTTTTTGCGAAGAGAGTCTTGCCAATCCCCGACTTCACCTGAACCTGGACAGGTGGATGGATCAGACCAATCTCGATCCCAATCTGGGTTGTCTAGTTTCCATTGATCCCACTCATGAACAGAAAGTTTTACTTCTTTTTGTTCCCCCGTCAGTTTATTAATAACAGGATAGGTTGCCATAAATTCTCCTCACCAATAATTATTTAGATTCGATCCATTCAAGTGCTTCTGCCACAATCGGAAACTGTTCACAGAATACTTCCCTACAAGCCTCTGCAATGTCCATATGCTCCTTCTGAGTACCATTTGCAGACCTCAGATTAATATAATGAATCCATGATCTGCATGAACCTGTCATGTAGATTCTGGTTGGTGTACAGAGAGGAAGCACCATGCGAGCACACTCTTTTGCCACACCACGTCCCAACATTTGTTGGTATAGTGCCAGAGAAGAATCAAACAAAGTTTGCATCTGAAGTTCCATATTCTGAACATCAAATGGATCTAGGTCATCGATTGAGTTCTGACGATTCTTTGTATCTTGACGACGTAGTTCTGGGAGAGGAATCTTATCGAAACCGAGCAGAGATGAATCAGCGTACCGTTGTGAAAATTCTTGATATGTGAAAGAACGGTGACGTAAAATTTGAGCCGCGATAGCACGGGTAGTCTCAATTTCCAGAGTCATAAAACTCTGTTCAAAAACTGACCAGTGATTATGTTTGATGCAATACTTCAGTAGACCCGCTACATTCGGATTCGCCTGATTGTTCGGGTTGCTCACTCTCGCTACATACCCCATCGTCTGCTCCGCTTCGGGAGTCACTGACACTAGTTTGACTGAGTTTGTTTTCATATTGTTGTGAAAGTTTTTCTAGTTCGTTTCCAAATCCTCTCGATTGTGAGAGAACATTAATGCGATGCAGATTTTCATACTGCCTCAGTTGTTTTTTCATATAAACAACCTCTTCGTTTGTATAAAGAAGAGGTGAATCATATGCCTTTTTGATTGTTTTTTTGAGATCCTTGATTATTGGTTTTAGCATAAAAATTAGTCGCAGTATCCATCATCATCGTCATCACACCACTCAGGAAAATTAGATTTTTCTTGTTCGTAAATATATGCTGAAGGATCTGACATAACTTCGCATTCCAGTTCTTCAACTAGATCTTTCAATCTTACTATGATTCCTTGAAGTTCTTTCTTGTCCATGGGGATGACGTAGACGTGTTTTATTATATACAAAAAAAGAAGGGGTGTCAACCCCTTCTATCCGTTCATTTGTTGTAAGTGTGTCCACGATAGCAGAAGGTGCCGTGAGTCTCAGACTCTTCACCATGCTTGCACTCATACTGAACACCACGATAGGATGTCATATGAATTTGTGCGTCGTGAAGTGCAGATGCTTTTTCAATCTGCTTCTTGATCATGTTAAGTGTGTTCATGGGATTACTCCTAAAGAAATGGGTGAATTTAATCTCCCGTTCCTTCAGTCGTTTGCGTCCTTGTTATCAAAACAGGTGGGATTAGTATGTTCCATCCAATGAAGGGTGATATCCATCTTTTCCACAGGCGTGAAGAGACTACTCTCTTCCAACCCCTGCTTTAACCAATGATAGTCTTCACACCTAAGAAAAAGCTCAGGTTCGATATGACTAAAAAAGATTAATGCTAGTGATAACATAGGATGAACGCTCCGTTCCGCGACTTACTTGCGTCTCATTCGCTATTCGCAAACAACGAATGGGATGAACGATGGTATTATTATACCATACTATTTATGAGATGACAACTGTATAATTTGATACAAAACCCTACAAACAAAAAAATGGCGGAATTTTTTTTCCGCCATTTTTGTAACCAAAAATCGAATTTTGCTCAAGTAAATGGTCTTTCATATTCATGATGCACCTGTCGTTGTGACTTCAATGCTTGTACCATATAATTATATCCCAAACTAGGTTCTGCATCACCACAAGTAAATATATCACACACTGCCATTCCTTCCTCTGGCCAAGTGTGAATACTAATATGACTTTCTGCTAGTAGAGTGACTGCGGTCACTCCCTGTGGTTCAAACTTATGAGAAACAGTATTCAAAAACGTAGCGTTTGAAGCGGTTGCTGCTTCAAACATCATGTTCTCAATGTACATTCTGTCATCAAGTAGTTCAACATCACACTCATACAGAGTGAAGAGAATGTGTTTCATTTAGATGGTTGCCATAATCGTGGATTTATTGTTCCGTATCCTAAGGTGATACGTTTAATTACATTTGGACCAAACTTATCATAATAACAATCAAATAGATCTGCCATTTTTTTACAACGAACAGCATCAGTATAAGTTTTTCCTTCCAGTTCATAGGTAATCAACCTACAATCTGTCGGAAGACTTTTGTCCTTATATTGATGCTCAGCAGCGTCTACGAATAAAATATGACAAGAATACTTTTTCTTTGCACTCTCAAATTCAGATTTGTTCCATGGTTTCATTAATCATTCCCAAGATAGGTCTGGATATGCTTTTTTGATTAGATCTAGACTGATACGATACTTATCAGAGAGTTTACCTTCTGCTGCAAGTACAACATTCTCTGCATCTTCTTTATGAATTGCAGATAGAATTTCGCAGTAACGTTGACGGCACTCTTCATTTGTACCCTTCATTTTACCGCCACCTTCAGTAACTGTTCCCAGTTTTCCATACTCATCATGCAAAGACGATGGTGGGTTTTCAGTTTCTAGATGAGCGATTGGATCAAACTCAACTAGTTTCATTGCTGAATGATAGTTGAGGAGAAGTAGAGTAAGCAGTGCTCCACTCCTATACTTTTCCAAGTTCTTCAACTTAGTTTCATCTTTACGTGCTCTAGATACTTTTTCCAGTGCTTCGTATACTTCTACTCTTTTTTTACTCATGACCTACCGCCCCAATTAATTTGTGGAAATGCTTCTTCTACAACTGCTTTAGTTACACGATACTTATCTTGTAGGGACTTGTCCTTTACCAGACAGATAAGTTCTGCCTCTTCAGCATGTAGACCTTCTAACATCTGAATGAACAGTTGCTCACGTCTCATTTGCTTCAGACTATTATCGCCACCCTTCACAAAACGGAACAGGTTACGATGTTCTTTCAGCAAACGAGTGTGTTCGGTTCCTTTTGGTGCATCATTTGGTCTGAATGGTACTTCACCGCTAGGGATAGCAGACTTGACACTCTCATCAAAATTCCAGATGAGAAGAGAACGAAGTGCTTGAGTATTAAACTTCTGCAGAAGTGCAACCTTTTCCTTCTTTGTTTTTGCATTAGAAACCTTTTGAAGAACTTCAGAAATTAGAAGTTCCTCAACAGGCAAATCTTTTCGTGTGGCAGGCATTGATAATTCTCCAATTCAATTGTTTACAGTATAACATTCAACCTAATATAGGTCAATCATCATAATATTCGTCGTCACTTTCAAATCTTAGAGTGAGGACTTGATTTTCAATTACGTTTCCTTCAGAGTCATAAAATTCTGGGTGAGTGAGTTGTCTTGCTGCTTGTTGTTCTAGATTCTCATGATAGTATAAATTACTCATCCAACCTACAACTAAACCAACGACAAATGCTCCTAAACTAAACAGTGTAGCGAAAACTAAGATTGCTGCTGTTAGCATCTCTCTCCCTCCTTTATTCTTTATTCAATATCAAACGAGAAATGAAATGATAGTTTTTTCTTGAAAATTTTCATTCCAAATTCCAGTTCAAAAGTTTTTTTCTTTTCTGGTTTGTCTCGTTTTGATAACATCATCTCTACACCTTTATTTAGAGGTGTATTTTCTTTTTTTGTTTTTAGACCCTTTCTTCCTTCCTGGTCTCCTTTCTTTTTCGTATTGAACGGCATCTTCTATAATTTTGTAGAGGTAGTCTCTTATCTTTCTGGCTTTTGGTTTACCAAGATAATGATATGCAGGACCAATTGTAGTATCTTTCATACCTTTTTCAAGGTATACTGTCAACTCTTCAGCAATGCTAGTAATACTAGCAGCAGTTGATGATTCAATAAACTCAGTTGTTTGTTTCTTGGTGTACTTATTAAGTTTCAGAAGCTGATAAAAATTCAGCAAATACTTATCTTGAGTAAAGGCTACATCTACTGCTCGTTCTACGAGATAGTAAATGTCTGTTTCCATAATTGTTCTCAAATGTAGTTCTTTGATTTTAGAAACTTGATTGTCTCTTGCATTCCACCCACAATCTGATTGTGTTCTGTAGGTTCACCATCAGTACCTTTGATATACTCAGTATATATTACTCTAGGAAAAGTAGCTCCAGGTCCAAACCTTTCAAAGAATTCATCCTTGGTATAGTCTCCCCTTTCCAATTCGTAAGCAGTATATCTTAGGTTTAGTTTGTGCATCACCTCTTTTGTTCTATCACAATAAGGACATCCTGCCTTACTGAAAATCGTGAACATATACATCGGAAACGCTCTCCTGAATTAATGAAATTTTATGTCTAAGATCATCGATACTAAGCATGTGATAATAACCCTGCTCATACCTAGCCTCTAAAACTTCAGAGTCTAGTTCTGAGTTGACGTAAAGAAGAAAGAGTAATTCCTTTATAAGTACGTCCTTGATGTTAGAAGACATGATAGTACCGAAGGGAGTTTGATTTTAGCAGGTGATCTGCAAGTTGTCAATTATTTAGCATCGTCAAGGTCAAAACTTGCCACCTTGTTCAGAAGCATATTATTTGTAACTGCAAACATCTCGTCAGCAGGTTCAGAAAGACCATCACTTAGAGCATCATACATTTGATTATACTGGAAGTTGATGTTGAAATAATCATGGTCTTTGATGTAACTTTCAATAGACCAACGACAAATGATTCTTTGTCCTTTTGTTACTGATCTGAATTTCAAGTAAGAAGTTGAAGGAACAACTAGTGCCATACCAACAGGAAGTTTGTAATTAACTTCTGCTCCACCACTTCTAACTACAATCTCACCATCATCATATTCTTCTGGAGCGTTCATAGCGAGAACAATAGAGTATTCTCTAGTCATACTCTCTGTATAAGAATCATCCCTATGAAAGGTCCAGGAGGAGTTACCCTCTTTAGAAACATAAACAATAGGGATACTAGTTCTACGTGGAACAACTAGTGATCCATAAGTTTTATTTGAATTCAAAGATCCATATGCATAGTTAGTATATGATCTGAGTTTTTCCTCTTCAGCATTTAGATCTAAAGAAATAAATTTATTTTGAGGATCTTCTTTCCACCCCAATTTGTTTGCCTTATCAAACCACTCGGCGGTCTGTTCTTTAGTATAGAGTTTACAAGTGTGTGCCATTAGATAAAGTCAGCTCCATTTATTTAGTAATGTATCCATTTTCTTCCAACCATGCCCTAGTCATGGGAGTGGGTGGGTATTTCTTCCACATCTCGCCCTCAGCACACGCCTCAAGCGCCTTCATGGTCATTCCCCCTGTCTTACCCGCCCAAGTCGCTTCTGCCTCCCAGGGGACCGCTGAGGCAGGGTAGGAACGCTCTGTCATATCACGCCATAATAGTGGCACATCTTCTTCAGGTTTGATAATAGCAATCATGCTATTCTTGATGCTACCTGCCATGCAGTCTTGTGCAGCGTGCCACCCTTCGTGACGCATGACGGTCATCATCACATTAGGACGATGCACGTATCTTTTATTGAGATAGAAGGTGTTACTTACAGTATGGTAGACACCACGATGACCAACGGGAAAATATTTTTCAGGTGCAAGATATACTTTAACGCCAACATGACTAAGAGCATTCAACATGCGAGCAAATTCATCCTTGACCAGATTCCAATCATAATGTGGGAACATCTCTTCCAATTGATCAGCACCCCAGAGTTGAACGATATCATCTGTACACTCTTGTAAGATCATACACCCCAGAGCATCCATGGTGTAATAACCCTTTGTTGGTTCTGCCATTGCTGGTGTGGCAAGTAAAATACCTGATAACAAATATTTGAACATAAAAAAAGAGGGTCTTTAGACCCTCTGATTATAACATGTCTTAGGTGATTCTGGCAATGGATTCCAATGCCTGATTACCCCCGCGACAATGAAACAGTTAGTGACAAAATAAGTGAGAAGTATAACAGTGCGTATGATAGCAATGTAATCCGCATCTTGTTTGGATCTTCCTTCTTTTTTTCCGAGTGCATAACACCACAGTCTCCACATATCAGAGAGCATTACCTCTTGGTAAGACTTCTTCAGGGAACACGAACGATTCGTGTGGTTGATCCACTGGTGCCATCCAGGCACGTAGACCTTCATTCAATAGGATGTTCTTGGTATAGAACGTCTCGAACTCAGGATCTTCTGCTGCTCTCACTTCTTGACTTACAAAGTCATAAGCACGAAGGTTAAGAGCAAGACCAATAATGCCAATGGAAGAGGTCCAAAGACCCATAACAGGAACAAACAGCATGAAGAAATGGAGCCAACGCTTATTGCTAAACGCAATTCCGAAGATCTGTGACCAGAATCTGTTCGCAGTGACCATCGAATAGGTTTCTTCTTCTTGTGTTGTGTCGAATGCTTTGAACGTGTTTGCTTGTTCGCCATCTTCATAAAGAGTATTTTCTACAGTGACACCATGGATTGCTGAGAGCAATGCTCCACCCAGGATACCAGCAACTCCCATCATATGGAAGGGGTTGAGTGTCCAGTTGTGGAAACCTTGGAGGAACAACAGGAACCTGAAGATCGCCGCAACACCGAACGAGGGGGCAAAGAACCAACTAGATTGCCCGAGAGGGTAGATAAGGAAAACGCTGACAAAGACAGCAATCGGACCAGAGAACGCAATAGCATTGTACGGGCGGATACCTACAAGACGGGCAATCTCAAATTGCCTAAGCATGAAACCTATGAGAGCAAAGGCTCCGTGGAGCGCCACAAAATTCCAGAGTCCTCCCAATTGGAGCCAGCGTTGGAAATCTCCCTGAGACTCAGGACCCCAAAGTAGAAGAAGAGAATGACCCATAGCATCAGCAGGAGTTGACACAGCTGCCGTGAGGAAATTAGCACCCTCAAGATAACTAGACGCCAATCCGTGGGTATACCAGCT
>Ga0255768_10003279_pt1 | contig 16112 bp, 10 predicted proteins | sample 071ome_33_FD_179983 | JGI IMG/M metagenome (GOLD analysis project Ga0255768, IMG submission 179983) | Coastal salt marsh microbial communities from the Groves Creek Marsh, Skidaway Island, Georgia - 071412AT metaG (version 2) | ecosystem: Environmental > Aquatic > Marine > Intertidal zone >...
TCAAACACGTCGTCGAGGCGGAGGTGTTGGAAGAGGAAGGCGACGTGACGACGTGTTTGAAACGCGAAAGGGAGGAAGTTTTTCGGAAGATGTGTTCTGAGGACGTCGATTTAGCGCTGGGGATTTGTAAGAAGCAGCAAAATGAAAAAATGAACGATAGTGGTGATCACGTCGGAGGAGAGAACAACGAAAACACGTTGAAGTTGGAGAAGAATAAGATTCTAGGGAAGACAACTGTCGCTTCGTTCTCGCAGGTTTTGTTTGATGATTTGAGCGTCGTGCAAGCGGCAACGGAACAGGAAGAGGAAGAAGAACTAGTAGATGACTTGGATTCGCTCGATGGGGATTTGGTTTCTGACGATGATAACGATAACGCGAATGGGAATATGAACGACGAGGCCGATATGAACGCGTCGAGGAAAGAAGACGGTGGCGATATGCGCTATGATGTTGACGGGAGAAGCAATCAGGACCAGAGCAAACACAAAGAACAGAAACAAAAACTCAACGAAGACGAACTCCCACCTAAAGCTGGTATAAGTATAGATGCAAGCGTTGCGATCATCGAATGTATCTTGAGTCTCGAGCGTGAGCTGCGCGTGTGCATCTCAGATACTGCCTCGCGGGGCATCGCCCAGCTCACCACTGAGGCGGCTTTGGTATCCGTGCGCGCGATTTCCTCCTCCGATCTCGCCGTACAGCGAGAAACGTTGGTTGAAGAATTGAAAGATTTTCGCGAAGGTTACGAAGAGTGTTTGAAAAGAGACGCGTTGGATTTGTCCAGAGTACAGGTCGATAGGCAAGCGTTGGCGTGGTTAAACGTTACGCTCGAACGCGGCGAAAGAGTTTTGTTTCAAATGGGCTTGGTGAAGAAAGTCTTACGGATCATCTCGACGAGAATGAAACTCGTAGAGAGGAACAGTGATGCCGTGAGTTCTCCCACGAGCGGTACAGAAACAGGCACGCCAATACCATCGAATAACAAATCGGGTATCGAGAAGGAGCTGTCGCCTGCGTCTTTACAGCGCCGCGTAGGATTCAGCGCTTCGCCGCCGACGATGACAACATTCAATTCTGCTTCTCGCAGCTCCGTCGATGGAAGAGCGAGTATGGACAGCACGACCAGCAGAGATATGTACACTACCACTACCACCAATAATAATTATAACAGTAACAACGATTGGGAAGACATCGAGAAGAGCGAATTGAATCAAATAAGTGAAGCGGAGAAGATTGAGCTCATCGACCGCAAGGAGTTGGACGAGACGAAACTCGAAAACGATAGACTCTTTGCGGAGGATATCAAATGCCTGTACGGACTAATCGAGAAAACGAAAGACAAAGCGCGAATAGATTTAGAAACGCTTCGTTCTTTTTACGAAGTAAAGAAAACAACCTTCTCGGAGGAAGACATTAGAGGCAAAACAGCGATTGAAAACTGGAGCGAGTTTGCGCGGAAATCGAGACGCGAAAGAGACGCGACGTGTGGGAAGAAAATTGCCGCTGGGGTGGAAACTCTGGTTGCGCCGTGGGAACAGAGCAAACGCGAAGACGAAGAGACGATGATCAACGACGCTTTAGATGGTGACATCGAAAAGAATCTAGACGCGATGGAAGAAGCGACAAAACTCACCGACGAGATTGAGAAAGAAGACCATCGACTACACGCGGCGAGATCGACTGTGAACGCCATCGACGCGATGATTTCCAGACGCGCGCAAGCGTTAGAGCGCGAAATGGAGTTATTCGGACGCGTAAAAGATATCCAAGCCGCGCGATCTAGATTGCGGCATTCATTGTTGAACGAAATTAAACTCGCGAAGGAGGACATCGAGCTCGTCTTGAAGGCTCGATTAAACGCGAATCATTTTCAAAAATCCATCGACGATAGCGTGGAGAAGTGCAAAAAAATTCAGTCTATAAGCGAGACTGCCGTGAAAACTATGCTTCTCGCGTGGATTACATTCATTGAAAAGACGACTGTTGAAGTAGCCATGCACTGCGTCTCTGTCGTCGATGCCTCGGTCGAAGTTGCCAATTCCGTCGCCCAGCGCTTGGACGCCGAAATTAAAGAAGTGTTGAGAGAACAACAGCAGAAACAACGCGAATTGGACGCCGCCAAGAACGGTGGACGAGAATACGAAGAAAGTCCAATACAGCGCCAAACCAATAAAGCTTCTGGGTTCCTCGCGAGTAAGATGGAATCCCTGAACGCTTCGCTGGAAGGGTCGAGATTGGCGCAAAACTTTTCCAAGTTTAAGCAACGCGCTAACGAAAAGGCGTCTGAGTTTGTGCAACAAGTCAACGCGACCGGCGAGTTATCCAGACAAACGAGCGCGGAAGATTCACACAGCATGGGCGGTGAGAACAACACGAACGACTCCTCTTTGACGGGAACACCAACGACGACGATGTCCACGCCGACGTTACTCGCGAAGATGATGTCCAACGCTACGGGCACTCCGAGGGAATCGAAACATTTAGTCAAGTTGAAAGAGGAAGCGGCCAGGGTCGAGGAAAGAAACCAAAGGTTGATGGAAACGAAACGTTCTCTGAGAGAGTTGCTCATGAAACATTGAAAAGAAAAAGTTATATGCGCGCGCGTTTTAGAGAACTTTTAGCTCGAGTAGATTCGGTATGCATAGTAAAATATACTGCGTATAAGGTAATACTTACAAATTCTCTCGCACATCTTGGCGTTTATATACAGTAGGGTGTGTATATATTTTGCGGGTGAAAATAAAAATACAGAATGCGTCTTCTCTTTCTCTCACAACAGAGAGAAACCATGGCGACACCAGCCAGAGCGCGAGCGCGAGCGAGCAAAGTTACGCTCTCAACACGCCGCGGCTACGGACCGTTTCTTCGTCGATCCCATGTTTGATCCGCCGTCCAAGTTTCTCTTGTTGTTGTTGTTCCCCGCCGGCCCGCCGTTTTCCTCCTCGTCGTTATCCTGTTTATTGTTATCTTTGTTGTTATTATTATTATTATTATTGTTCGCGCTCGCGAGTGGCGCCAAGAAGTTTGTCCTGCGAAATCTCGTCCCGCACGCGTTGCACAAACACGGCTTACTCGCTGGCCCTCGCCTCCACTGCGGCGAATCCAACGCGCCGCAGTGGTCGCACGGTCCACCCGGTTTACACCCTGGCGGTAATTCTCTCGTCGTCCCGCCGGGCCCCGCGACCGCGACACTGTTCGCCGGCCCTCCTCTCGCGCTCTCCTCCCCGCCTCTGTTCGCGTTCTCCTTCTTCTTCTCCTTTTGCGAAGCAGACGTGGCGTTGTTACTCGCCTCTTTCTTCCTCTTCTTCGCGTTCGGCGATGCAGAACTTTTCGTCTCCCCTCCTCCTTTCGCGGTTATCAAAGTCTCGTTCGTCGTGCTCGGACTCGCGCTCCCTTCCTTCGCGCTTTCCGTGCCGTCCGAGTTTTGCGTCGTCGTCGTCGTCGTCGTCGTCGTCGTCGTCGTCGTCGCCGCTCTCTTATTGTTGTTCGGACCGAGCCGAGACGGCCCGTTCAGAGTCAACTTGTTCTCCTCTTCCTGCTCCGCGACGTTTTTGCGAGCGCTTTTGCTCGTCGTTCGACCAACCACGCCAGAGCCGTACGTCGTGTGTAAAAAGTTACCGCTGCCGCTCTGACGCATCAGCTCTCTCTCGAGCATGGCGATTTCCTCCGCTTGCGGCGCGACCGAGCGCCCGTCTTCGTCCAAACGAACGAGCGCGTACCATCGCTTGTTGTTGTTCGCAGTCGTCGCAGTTGCGGTGGTCGTCATCGTTTCCGCGCTCGTCGTCGTCGTCATCATCGGGTACAAAGAAGAGGACATTTTATTTTAATGTTTAAGTGGAAGAAGACCTCTTTTGGTGCGCGTCCCTTCCCGGTAAAGAATTGGAAATATCTTTTCGCGAGAAGAGAGGCAAATTTCTTCTTCTCTTTTCTCTCTTTTGCGCCAGAAAGAGAGAACGAGACGACAACAAACGACGGAGGGCGAAAAAGGAAGAGCTTTTTGTCGTTTTCTTCTTCTTCCGCTGTTGTTGTTGTTGTTGTTTGCGCGAAGTGTTGTTGTTCCCGCGTTTTTCTTCTGTGAGGATAATGCGCCAGAGAGAGATAAGAGCCTCTGATTTCGTTTTTATTTAGGGTTACAAAATCAATATTTTTCCGGACCTCTCAAAAGTTTTGCTCTCTTTTCCTTTGCGCACAGATAAGAAGAGAGAAACCGTTCGCTCGCGCTCGACAAAAAGTGTGCTTTTTTCCTTGCGCGAGCTGCTCGGAAAGAGAGAGAGAGAGAGATCAGAGAGAGATCAGAGAGAAGCGAGAAAACGATGTTGTCGTCGACGAGAGGAAGTTGTTTTGCGCTCGCTTCTTCGAGAGGAGGAGGCGCGAAAGCGGCGTTCCAAAAGAGGAGAAATCTTCCCTCGTTTTCTTCGTCCGTTTCGTCTTCTTCTTCCCGACGACGAGAAGTGGTGGTGACTGCGGCGGCGAAGAAGAGAGGAAAAAAGAACAAAAGCTCTTCTTCTGCTTCTTCGTCTGAAAAGAAGAACAGCGGCGGCGACGCGGAAGAGGAGCGCGCGAGCGACGCTTCGGCGATTTCTTCTTCTTTTTCTTCTTCTTCTTCGACGGCGGAAGCGCTGCCGGCGATCGAAGGCGATCCGAGCGGGGAGTTTTCTTCTTCTTCTTCGGAGGAGGAAGATGGATCTGTTGTTGGTGCAGAAGGAGAGCTCGCCGGCGAAGAAGACGACGAAGAAGTCGCCGCGGTGGAAATTCCGAGACCAAAGAAAAAGAAAGGAACGAAAAAGTCGCAGATGGTTTCCTCTTCTTCTTCTTCTTCTTCGTTTGATATCGCGAGCGTGGACCCGACGTTGCTCGGTGCCGGTGCCGGAGCGATTGGATTGATTGCGTATTTTCTGTGGACGAAGATGCAAAAGCGACGGGCGAAGAGCGGCGGTTCGGCGGCGGGCGGCGCGGACGAGGAGGTGTTCGATATGGGCAGTGGCGGTGGAGCAGGAGCAGGAAAGGGGGGTGCTGGTGGTATTGATAAAGCGTCGGATTCGGATTTTTACGCGTCTTTGAACAAAGCGGCGAAATCGGGTGGGATCGAGGGTACCGGAGAAAACGCTCCAGTCGGCGCTTCGAACTTGCCGCCCGGGTTGCGCATGTTTACTACCATGGATGGCGAAGATGGTGAAGACGGCGGCGTCGCGTCGACGTCGGCTTCCTCAGATAACAAGAAAGAAAAAGAACAAGTAAAACCGAAACAACCGCAAAGAATACAACCGATGAGCAGAGAGTTCAAACGTTTGTGTAGAGATTGCGTCGACGAATTGAGAAGGTTCCAAACGGTCGATTTGAATGGACGTAAACTCGGCGACGATGGTGCAAAAATCATCGCCGAAGGCATCGCATTCAACGAAACCGCGTCGTGCATTGATTTTGGCGCGAACGGTTTCGGCGAAACCGCCATGCTTGCAATCACCGAAGCCATGGCACAAAATAAGAAATTGCGCATGGTTTCCTTCGCCTCCAATCCGTTGCTCGACGAAGGCGTCGTCGCGTTGGCCAATTATTTGAAAACCGATACTAAAATTACGACGTTGAACATCAACTCCTGCTCGTTTGGTGACGATGGTGCCAAAGCCTTGGCGGAGGCTATGAAATCAAACACGTCTATCACTTCTTTAGAGATGAACAACAACGCCATCGATTACGAAGGTTCCACGGCTTTGGCCCAAGCTTTAGCGCAAAACGATACGTTAGAACACATTTCTTTACAAGGTAACTACGTCGGTGCGTTAGGCACGGTCGCCTTAGCGAACGCGTTGGTGGATAATAACAGCTTGAAATCGCTCACTTTGAACGGAAACGACATTGGTAACGAAGGGTGCATCAAATTATGCGAAGCTTTGTCCAAGCGCAAGACGAAATTGACCAACTTGGACATTGGGAACAACGCCATCGGTCCAGATTCCGGCGCAGCGCTGTGCGCTTACCTCAAAGACGACGACGCATTGACCCATTTGAACCTTTACATGAACGAACTCTCCGACGACGGTGCGGTCAAAATGTCTCCCGCGTTGAAAGACAACATGACTTTGAAAAACCTGGACATTGGTGGGAATAACATCGGCGCTCTCGGCGCCATGGCTCTCTCCAAATCCTTGAAAGAAAACAACGCGTTGACCACTTTAGAGCTCGGTTACAACCCAATAGGCAAAGATGGCGGCGTCGCACTTGCGGAATCTCTCAAATTTCACGCCAAAATCGAAACTCTCCGCGTCGGTTGGTGTAAAATCGGAAAAGAAGGCGCCGCTTCCCTGGCGGACACCATCACCTACAACGAATCCCTCACCACCCTCGATTTACGCGGCAACGAGTTAGGCGACGACGGCGTCCGCTCGTTAGGCAAATCCCTAGCCGTAGTTAACGAACATTTAAGCACGTTAGATTTAGGCTACAACGAAATTAAGGACGAAGGCGCGTTCGCCTTAGCCGCGGCGATTAAAAACAACGCCGAAGGCGCTTTGGAAAACGTTTCCGTCAACAACAACTACATCACAAAGTTAGGCGAAGTCGCGCTCATCGAAGCCGCCGAGTTAGTCGCCGAGATGAACGAAGATAGAGATTTGTACGTCCAGTTTTAATTCGCACGATTGATGATAGAAGATAAGATGATGATGATGAAAACACATCGTTCGCTTTTACGTTTTACCATTTACTTTTAGCATATCTTTCTTTTCCAAAGTAACGCACACGTTCGTCACTCAAGAAAACGCATCAAAATGTCTTCCATCGATTCAAAAGATGCAGATAAACGCCCCCTCGCTTTGTGGCCCAATATTGTGCCAAAGGCTATAACTCATCCTATAATTGTTGCCATCGATCAGGGCACCACTTCGACGCGCGTCATCAAATACGAACTCCTGGGTATTCAATACCAAGAAAGGGACGGTGCAAAAAAAGATTTGAGGGCAATTAAATCTGCGCAATATGCACATAAACAGATACATCCTAAACCCGGGTGGGTCGAGCACGATCCCGAAGAGATCATCGAGAACATCAAAAAGTGTTACAAGGAAGTCGGTGGCTGGGACTATTGTCAGGTAGTTGGCATCACCAACCAACGCGAAACAATCGTCGCGTGGGATTCGGAGACGATGAAACCGTTACACAACGCCATAGTTTGGTGCGACGTGAGAACCGCGGAGATCGTATCGCGATTTTCAGAGAAGGAGAAACGGTTGGTGTTTCAGAAAACGGGATTGCCGATATCTACGTATTTCTCTGCGACGAAAATGAGATGGTTGCTGGAGAACTCGAAAGATGTGCAAGAAGCGGCGCGACGCGGGACGCTGCGGTTCGGGACCATCGACAGTTGGATCGTGGCTAAGTTAGGAGGGAGACGTGACAACAATTACCAGGAGTTACCGAATATACATGTTACCGATGTGACAAACGCGTCGAGATACTTGTTAATGAACATAGAGACGCTGAAGTGGGACGACGATTTGTTGAATTTGTTTGGAATTAAGAAAGAGTGGTTGCCGAGGATTGTATCGAGCGCGGAGCGCGTTAGCGGATGGGCAGGTAACCCCAAGAACGACTTTGGTGCACCAGACAAAGGAAAAATCGAGCTAGAAGTTTATGGTATTTTAGGAGATCAACACGCCAGTGCGCTCGGACACCGTTTACGAGAGGGCGATTCGAAAAACACGTACGGAACTGGGTGTTTTGCCATGCGAAATACCGGGAAGACGATCACTCGATCCAAACGAGGTATTCTAACCACCGTGTGTTGGAAATTGGGTAAAGATGAGGAAGCAGAGTACGCGTTGGAGGGTGCAGTTGCTGTTGGTGGCGAATGTATTCGATGGCTTAGAGATGAGATGGAGTTGGTGAACGATGCGAATGAAGTTGAGGAGTGTGCGAAAACGGTAACAGATACTGGAGGCGTAACGTTTGTGCCCGCGTTTGGCGGCTTGTTCGCGCCGCACTGGCGGGACGATAGTCGCGGCGTTATCGTTGGATTGACGAGATACGCGAAAAAAGCGCACATTTGCCGAGCGGCACTGGAAGCAATAGCTTACCAGTCGATGGAAGTACTCGAAGCGATGGAGTTAGACTGCGAAGAGAATAGTGAGAGCAAGAAGAGGAAGAAAACTTCTTTTAGCGATGGTGATGGGAAACTCCTATCCGTGGACGGCGGCGCGAGCGTGAACGATACGTTGATGCAAATACAAGCAGATGTTTTAGGCAAAAGTGTGCGCAGGCCGGCCAACATTGAGACAACCGCATACGGTGCGGCGCTCGCGGCGGCACTTGGCGCGTACACGAGAGGGGCAGCATATAGCAAGAATTATGCGCTGATGACGGTGACAGACGTTTTGGGTGAAGACAATCAAAATGCTAACGATGGATCGAAACTCTTCGAGTCGAATAGCACGAAAGAGGAGCGGGCAAAATGGCGAAGTCGATGGGAGGACGCGTTACATCGCACGTACGGATTAGATACGTATTGCGATAAAGAATAGTCGTATAACACGTAGCGTGATGCGTGCTTCTTCTTTGTTACGCCTTTTGTATCACCAAGAAACAAATTTTCGTCGTGTTCTTGCTGTGTAAACTTCCTTTCTCTGCTTTTCGCGGGAGACGAACTTTCCTTTCTCACGTCTTGAGAAGCCAAACTCCTTTTCTGTGCGCGTGTATCTGCGCATTTTTCTCGTACTTGTTTTCTTCCAATCGCTCTCGCTGTTCGCGAAAGAGAGTGATGCAGAGAGATTTATTGGAAGATGTGCGTGTGACCTCTTTCGTCTTGATTTCACGCGCGTGCGCATCGATCTCATCAGCCATTCAAGCTCAAATTCTCCAATTTCGGTTTTGGGATAGTTTTCTTTGCCGCGCTGTCGTTTTGTTGTTGTTGTTGTTGTTGCTGCTGCTGTTTCGGCGGCGGTTTCTTGTCTTTTTTTTGTTGCGGTTTCTTTTGTGGTTTCTTCTTTTGCGTCTGAGATGCATCCGGCGGCGGTGGCGGTGGCATTACGTCTCTCCTATAGTCCGGGTCCAATAAATCTACGTCCGATCCTCTTCTCACTACGGGTGCCCCCATATCTCTCCTAAAATCCGGATCGTTTGCATCTGCCTCTCTCATTCTATGTCTCCTCATTCCGTTACCCGCGCCGTCCTCGTCGCTCTCGTCCTCCGAATCCGTCCCGTCCATCTCCCCGTTCCTCACGTTCTTCGCTCTCCTCTCGAACTCGTAATTCCTCTCCCTCGCTTCTCTCGTCGCTTGCTGAAACTTTCCTTCCTCCAAATCCAACGCCATCTTCAAAAACGAAAACTTGCCGGCGTTGACCTTCTCCAAATTGTTCGCCTTCGCTTGCTTCATCTCCTCGCGAAGTTCCGCCAACTCCTTCGACGGTTTCGGCATCGGAACCCGTCCGTGTTTTTCCAGCCACTCTTTCCTGTGCTGCATTCGCTTTTCCGACATTTGCTTCTTCTCTTTTTTCTTTCCTTTTCCATCATCCTTCGTTCCTTTATTGTTGCTGTTGTTGTTGTTATTATTCGTCTTCGACCTCGTCGGTTGCGATATCCCGAGTTTCTCCTTCCTCTCCCGCTCTTCCCTTTTCAACTTGGACGCCTCCTTAAACCGCTTATCCACGATCGATCGTTTCCTCTCCTCCTCCCATCGCTTCAAATCAGAGTCCAAGAACTTCTCCTTGTTTCGTTCCTTGAACGCGTCTTGCTTCTCCTTGTCGATGGTTTCTTTCGTTTTCGCTTTCCCGGTTGCCGCGTCGATGGGACGGAAAACGAATTCGCCGGTTTTTTCATCCTTGACGCGAAGAAGTCGCTGACCGCCAATGTCGACGACGTCCGGTTGTTGGCTCTTGCTCGAAGATTTATTCGGAGGTGGCATGGTTTTTCTTCTTCCTCTTCTTCTTCTTCTTCTTTGGCTTCTTCTTGGTGGCGGAGAGAGAGAGAGAGAGAGAGAGAGAAAGCGAGAAGAGAGAGAGAAAGTGCGTATGATTTGTGACGAAACTCGTCGTCTTCGCGTCACAGCGATGTCACATCAAACGATAATACGATATATTACATGCTATTGTTTTATTCGACTATTAAATACTATTAAACCAACTGCTACTAAAAAAATGCATTTTAACCCATCAACCTGGCTTTTAAACTCTCCGGACTCGATCTCGGGCGCATGTTGTCTCTTTTCAGAACCGTGCACGTGATTTTACCGCGAGCTAGAAGTTTCTCCGGGTCGTCGAGACTGACGACGCGCTGGTCGAATTCGCACTGCACGTCTCTTCGGAGAAACCGCACCGAGGAGAAAGAGAGGAGAGATGTCGTCGGTTCGAGCGACTCAATGTGGTCGCTGAGAACGTGCACGTCTGAGATTGAAGACACGACGACGACGCATTCGTCTTTGGATTTTAAAGACTCGAGCGCTCGCGGCCCGCCGATCAGGTCCGTTCGGTTCCGTTCGAACCATCGGAGGACATCCACGTGCCACACCGAGCGATGGTTTAATTCCGACGCGTACAGGCGAATACTCGTCGCTCTGTGTTTGTCTATTTCGCTACCGCTGCTACTACTGCTACTACTACTACCATTACTACCACCGTTACTAAGACTGTAACGCACTCGACACGTGAACGACAACGTCATCTTATCCTCTTCGTCTCCGTCCGTCGTCGTCTTCCGTATCGCGTGCTCAACAATCCAACTCTTCCTCTCGCCCTCATTTTCCTCCGCGATTATCGTGCTCTCCACGCAGATGCGGTCGCCTAGTATTGCAGGCGCGACGTACTTCGCCTCTTCGATGTGGGTGCACAACACGTCGTACTCTGCATTCTTCTCAAAGAGAAGAAAACTTCTCAGCGCGTCCTCGAACGCTCTCGCGCAAAACTGGAAATAATTCGCGTAGTACACGACCGAGTAATGGTCGGTGTCTTCAATGTAGACATCAAACTCGGTTTGGTGCTCGACGTTGACGACGACGCCATCGTCGTTGCTGTTCGCGCGAAGAAGACGGTTACGAGCGGCAGAAAATCTTCCCGAAGTTTTCACGGAACCCCTCTTACTGCTGCTCCTTCTCACGAACGAAGACGACAAAGACGACGACAACGGCGACGAGAGAGAAGAATACGAAGGAGAGCTGAAGCGCGACAAAGCGCGTCTCGTTGCCGCCGTTGTTGTCATCGTCTTCGTCGCAGCGCCACCTTTCGTTATCTCTCTCTCTCTCTCTCTAGAAACAGAGAAGTTACCTTTAAAAAAATCACTGAAACCCTAAACTTTTTTCGTGATGCAAAAATTGAGTTTTGTCAATCCTCAAATTTTTCGTTGCTTGACCCGCGAGAGCACACATAAACAACGCGCGCTTCACGCACACAATTTTGCCTCTTTTTCGTGGTTAAAAGGAGAGAGATAAGAGCGAGGGCGAAGATAAGGGACGGCGTTGGTTCCCACTTCGTTGTTTTTTTGTACGCGACGCACGCGCACCAATCATCGGCGCTTTTTCAGCCCCGAGAGAGAGAAACGTTTTTGGGGGATCCTCATTGAAACCCTAAAGTGTTCTTTTCGTTAAGATACGCGCGCTAATAACCATGTCGCCGTCGTCGTCGACGAGAACGTTCACGACTTCGATCGCGTTCAAAGATCTGGAACGCGCGAAGAACGACCAGAGTTCCATGAAAGTGTCTCTGCGAGAGCTGGATTCGAGGGCGTCCGTATTCTCTGGCACGAAGGAGGAGGAAAACGACGACGCGGACGACGAGGAGAAGAAGAAGTTATCCTTCTCGCGAGTGTATAAAAAAGAAAGCGAGTTACTCGTCGCTGGCTTCTGGTTCCCGACGAGAGGCGAAAAGGTGACGTGCGACGTGCTGGATATTTTTTTGCTTTTGTGTCCGAACGGGGCGAGCGTGGCGATGCGAAACGTGGAAGATGACGATGAGGTGAATGGGAAAGCGTTGAAGCGGTTGCACGAGGAAATGTTAACAAAGAACAAATCCGCGGTGGTGGTGTTGCCAAACGAACGCGAGTTACACATCGTCGCGGTGAAGAAAGATCTCGGGATGGAGAAGGAAGGAAAGGAGAAGAGAGTTGGCGCCGTAGCACAAGGGGAGAAGAAAATAAGCGTCGGGTTTTACGAAGACGAAGAGGACGAGAACGAGAAGAAAAAAGAGGAGGAGCACGCTTCGACGTCGGCGTCCCAGTCGTCGAACGAGTCGTACTTTTTAGGCTTTGAAATTCCGAGTAAATCCGTCTTCGAGGCGAATCTCTTGTTGCAAAACTCGCAGTTTGTGGTTATTTTAGATTTAGACGAAACGTTGCTCCAAGCGGCGTCGGAAGGCACTTTAGAGAGAGCGATTGAAAATGAACGGAGGAAAATGATTGAACTGGACGGGAAGATCGCAACCTTGAGCGGCGGCGCAATCAACAACAACAATAACGACGAAAATACCAGAGAGGAGCTTTCTAACTATCGAAGAGAACGGCAAGAGTCGGAACAGCGAAGACGTTTTCTCATGGAGGATCATCGAATGTTGAAGGAGTTTCGAGAAGGAAATGCGGTTCGACAAGGCACACTTTTGAACGCAAAGAATGAAAAGGCTTTAGTTGTAGATAGAATCAATCCGAACGAGCTTAAAATGATTGAACGACCGGTCGTTCGTTTAGCCTCGAAATACCGCGGAGGATTGAACGGTTTCACCATGTTTACTCGAATCGACCCGACCGATCCAAACAGTTCAATTTTGGTTCACGTGCGTCCGGGATGGTTCGGCCCGCACGGTTTAAAAGAAGCCTTGTCCGGAATCAATCGCGCGAGTAAGAAAAGGTTGGCGGAGGTGTACGTGTGCACGACAGCGGAAAAGGAGTACGCGATGGAGATGTGGCGGATTTTAGATGGAGATTTTTCACTCATCGACGAACGAGACGTGAGAAGACGCGTAGTATCTTTGTATGGGTTAGGTGCAGGCGCGCGAAAATCGTTCAAGATGGCGTGGGAAGGAAACGCAAATAAATGGCCCCACGCGCTTTCTTTGATTATCGACGATCGTTCGAACGTGTGGGCGGAAACAGAGCAGCCGCACGTCTTAACTGTCCACCCATTTTTACCGAACGGGTACATTGAACCCGAATCCAATTCGATAGAGAAGAACGCAGATGCGGCTAATAACAACGGCGAGAACAGCAATAACGGAAATAACGTGAAACCAGCCGCTGTGCTGAGGAGAGAAAGAGAAACCTTTCTCGAGCGCGAGCTCCCTGGGAAAGGAGGCGTCCTAGGATCTGCCCTAGGTATGCTCAACGCTGCGAGAACGAGATGGTTTTACGAATTTCAAAAGTATAGAAAAGAGAAGCGCATGCGAATGTTCGAAGAGTCATTCGAGTATACGAAGACTAGTAGCGACGGTAAAGTAGAGGCTAAAAGAGAAGACGCGCAAGAAACTGTTTCGATGCCTCTGGCCGAGAACGCTGCGGCCCCTCCAGGAGGAGACGGCGGTTCTCCCGCGCAAAAGATGAGCGGCGTATCTCTCGAACTGCCTTCTTTGAACAAGATTCTCCCGGAAATCATGGCAAAGGAAGCGCAAGAACTCGCGTCGGCGTTGAAAGCGCGCGCGGGTGTTTCGAGAACCGCCACCGGAGCGGGTTCCGCCCTCGATTCTATCTTGGCGCCACTTCATCGCTCCATGGTTGAAAACGAAAAGATTAAAAAAGAAAAGCGAGAGAAGGAAGAACGCGAGAAACGAGAGCAGATGCAGAAAGAGAAAGAAGAGCAAGAGAGAAAAGAGCGGGAGGAGCGAGAAGCCGCCGAGGCAAAAGAAAAAGCGGAACGTGAAGCGGAAGAAGCGCGGTGGGAAGAGGAGCGCGCGAGACGGAAGAAAGAGCGCGAGGAGAAGGAGGAAGCCGAGGAGCGAAAGCGTAAAGAGAAAAAGAGAAACTCTGGTGGCGGTAGTGGTGGTGATGAAAAGAAACTCGACAAAGACGAAACCGACGCTCTCGATGAGGCTGGACGGATACTTCAGGACGCTAAAAAGAAAGAGCGCGCCGCGGAGGTGGCTTTGAAAAAGGCCAAGAAAGAGCAGCAACAAAGATTAAAAGAACTCGAGGAAGAAAAGAAACGCAAGGCGGCGGCGGAAAAGAGAAAAGCAACGAGAGAGGCGAAAAATAGAAGCGCGTCTAAAAAGACGAAAAAGAAGGAAGAAGCTGGCGTCGTTTTAGACGAGGAGATGGATCCGGAGGAATGGAACGCAACGCTCGATGAAATTCCGTGCAAAGTGTGCAAGAGTAAAGACGACGAGGAAAAAATGCTCCTATGCGACGGCTGCGATTGCGGGTTCCACATTTTTTGCATGAAACCGCCGATGAAGAAAATCCCAGAAGGCGACGACGATTGGTTTTGCAAACCGTGCAAAGCTGGCGTGGAGAGAATGACGAAATCAGTGGAAGCAAAAGTCGCCTTGAGAGTGGCGATGCAAGAGTTACCGGAATCGTATCAGGAGGAAGCCATCAAAATTTGTAAAGTCGCGAACGGTTTAGACGAAGACGCGGACGAAGAAATCGTCATCGACGTCGCAGAGTTGCAACCAAAGACGTTGTGGCGATTGAGTTTGGTGTGCGATCGCGCAAAAGACGAGCAGGGGTGATGTTTGTGATTCATTCAACACGCCTCTAAGTACAGTATAAATATTATTTCAACGTTGTATAGCAGCTGTATAGTAGATATCTCTAGTTGTTAGCAAGCATATTACTTCTGTTTATTACCTCTCACTCTCTCTCTTTCTTCCGTCAATTTTAATTGTCATCCATATCGAAGCCTCCGCTATCGCGACGTGGACCTCGTCGGTCGCCTCTTCCTCCTCTCCCCCCTCTCGCACCTCTGCTTCCTTGTTCCGGAGCCGGTCGTCGTCCACGCTCTTGATTATCGTCTCCGGCGAGTTCGGGATCTTCCTCGAGTAATACTTCTCGTCTCGAAAGTTTCATTTGTCCTCGCCCGTTGATCTCTAACAGTTTCACATCCATTTTATCGCCTTCTTTGACAACGTCGACGACATTCGCGACGCGTCCAACTTCAAGTTCGGAAATGTGACACAGACCATCCACGCCCGGGAAAATTTCGACGAAACAACCAAACTCTAAAATTTTCTTAACTTCGCAGTTGCGATAAATCTTACCGACTTCCGGCTCGAGGCAAATGCCTTCGATGATTTCTCGAGCGCCGTCGATATCACATCCACCTGGGCCTGTAATGGTCACGTTGCCCGCATCGTCAACGTCGATGGACGACACGCCCGTTTTCTCTATGATGCCTTTAATAGTCTCGCCTCCTTTACCAATGACTTTTCCGATAAACTTTGGGTTGACGGACATTTTTGAAATCTGCGGCGCGTTTGCGCCCATCGAGCCTCTCGGCGCCGGGTTTGACTTCTCCATCTCCCCCAAAACGTGTACGATACCTAGTCTGGCCTCCTCGAGCGCGTTTCGCATGACGTCCAAGGTAATTCCCTCGACCTTTATGTCCATTTGAAACGCGGTAAAACCGTCGGAGTCGCCGGCACATTTGAAGTCCATATCACCTAAAGCGTCTTCGGAGCCTAGAATATCCGTGAGCACGATGGCCTCCGGATGCTTCTCATCGCCGAGGATTAATCCCATGGCGACGCCAGCAACTTTCCTGTTTTATTTTGAAAAGGAAACAAGTAATTTAATGTCAAGTAAATACAATTGCTCGAGAAATAGAAGAGAAAGGAAAACAGGGATGAAAACAAACGAAAAATGTATGCGACGGCGCAAGTTGACTGCTGAGCAAAAACGCGTTCGCGATCGACTCGAAAGCCGAGGTACTTGCGTATTTTTTATGCGCTCAATAATCGAATGCGTAACCGCAAGATAACGTCAATGTCGCCGGGTTATGACTCAAAATCACTTCACGCGACGCTTTTCAGCGCGCAGCTTATTCAGCAAAAGTGCGTTCTTAAGACCACGGCCTTGGAAAAAACAAAAGAAAAAAACCAACCAAAGAAAGAAAACGAGAAAAAAGAAACTTATAAAAAAATCTCTCTCACCTTTTAATCGGTACGCCGGCATCTTGCAACGCCAAGCAACCACCGCACACCGTCGCCATG
>Ga0255768_10003280_pt1 | contig 16106 bp, 11 predicted proteins | sample 071ome_33_FD_179983 | JGI IMG/M metagenome (GOLD analysis project Ga0255768, IMG submission 179983) | Coastal salt marsh microbial communities from the Groves Creek Marsh, Skidaway Island, Georgia - 071412AT metaG (version 2) | ecosystem: Environmental > Aquatic > Marine > Intertidal zone >...
ACCAAGATAAAAAGGGATTTAGCTTTGAGGGTGAAAGAGGTGATAGATATAATTTAAGTGGTAATTTGCCTCCACATATTCGTAGAATACTAGATTTGTATAGGGTGATTGACTAATGGCTATTATAGCATTTCAAACTGTAATTGAAGATCCTACTTTTATGAGAAGGTATGGTAATTATATTGCTACTGAATCTGCTGGATTAGAAAGAGCTAAAATAATTGAGGAGTTAGAAAAATCTCTCGCCAGTTTATATGGGGGAGCTGTGCAAGGAGGCAACAAAAAATTAGTTCCTGATGTTATTCTTGGAGGTGATTTTTCTAAGACTTTATCAGAGTATTTTGGTGAAGGTCCTGTAACAGAGACTGAACTAAAATTACGTAGAGGCTCAGGCCAAACAAAAACTACTATCGGACGATCTAGACTAACTGATACTCTTAAATCAGCTGCTTTAGAACAATTTGGATCAAAAGCAGCTGAGTTAACCAAAAAAAGAGTATCAACATTAAATAGAAATAAAGGTGCTAAATTATTTGAAGTTCTCAGGTCTGATCCAAAGCTTTTTAATGAGTTTTATCGGAAATCTAGATTTTTAAATTTAGCTAAACAAAGTGGTAACGGTCCTGTAACTGTAACTAGTATTTTAATACCAAAAAGTGATTTTAAAATTCCTCCTCTAAACATAAGATATTCAACATCAAAAGAAGCTATATTTTTATCTTTAGATTCTCCTTTTGAACGTGCTTTAATAAATGAATTGTCCAATAAGCCTCTAATTAGAATATCAGAAGCTAAAGCAAGCGCTTTTATAGAGGGTTTTGAGAAACTAAAAAATAATAAAAGCAGTTATGCTACTTTGAGAACTAGAGCAAAAAAAGATAACAAATTTAAAATCAGAATACCAACTGGCGGTAGTATACCTTTAGTTACTGCAAAAGTAAAAACATCATCACAAATTGGTGACGAGAAAAAAACTGGAAGATTTATATCAAAAGTGCAAATGACTGCTTTAGTACAAAAAGCTGTAGTGCGGAGGATGCCAAAAGGTCCGCGAAGAGGTCCCCCTCTTTCTGATGATGTTTTAACTTATCGGTCTGGTGATTTTGCTCGTAGTGTGCAGATAACTCTTTTAAATTATAAAACAAGTGTAATTAGATTTTTTTATGATCCCGTGTACCAGGTTCACGAGCCTACCAGATCTCCTAGTGATTTAATTGAGTCTTCTATTAGAGAAGTAACTCAACAATTATATGGTAGGCAATTTAATATTTTAAGAGCATAAGATGGCATCACGTAGAAAAGAAATTATAGAATTTATAGTTACTCAACTAAAAGAAATTGATGGAGCGGTGTCAGGTTTTGATGCCTCTTACACCTATAACACTAACGTGTTTAACAATGTTTTTCGTAAATTGAAATTTTTAGATGAGGTAAACGATTTTCCCAGCATTTATGTATCAGCGGGAACCGAAAATAGAGATTTTAATTCTCAAAATTTGACAACTGCAACTTTAGACGCTACCATAAGAATATACATTTACGGAGAAGATGACGCACAGAGCCAGGTAGATAACCTCCTACAGGATGTTGAACATGTTATTTACAGCCTGGGAGATAACTCTAACAGAGGTATTTTAGATATAACTATATCAAACATATCTACAGATGAAGGGTTAGTTACTCCTTATGGTCTCGGCGAAATTGAATTAGAAATATTTTATACTTTACAATAAGGAGAAATAATTATGGCATCTCTTAATCTACAGAGAAACTCTGAGGTGTTCTTTTCAACAGTTGATATTATTAACGGCGCTGCTGCAGCAAACATAACCCCTTCCAATACTTGGAAGCTTGAGGTTCTTGCTGGTTTTGCTGTTACTTCATCCTCTGCTACTCAGGACATCACCTCTCTTGAATCTGGCAATACTCCAGATAGATCTCAGCAACGTTTTAATACCGCTATTAATCCTGTTGACTGGAACTTCCAAGTTTATATGCGTCCTACTGGTGTAGAAACCGGTGCCGCCGCTGATGGTTCAGACGCAAAAACTAACCAAAGCGGTAACGTAATGCCGGTTGCTGACTGGTTCTTGTGGCAATCTCTAGTTTCTAATACCGCTGCTTCTGATGGTACAGATTATCAGTCTGTTTGGTCTACTGGCGGTAAACTAGTAACTACTAATGTTGCTGCTGCAACAGGCTCTCATAGTTCTCGTTCTAACTTTTCTACCGCAGTAGAAAATCATTTATACTTCAAACTAGATAACGTTGTTTATCAGGTATCAAATGCAACAGTTAATCAAGCTACTGTAGATGCTGGTATTGAAGAAATTGCAACAACTACTTGGGCTGGTTTTGGTACAACACTAAAAGAGCTTACAGGCGATGTTCGTAACAATGCTATTGCTGCTTTTGGTGGTATTCTTAATGACGGAAACTCTGTTACTGCTAACTCTAACCTTGTAATGGGTGTTGCTCATTCTTATCATCCATTCGATACAGCTAACGTTGCAGCCTCAACAGGCACTAACTCATTCATTAAGAATCGTCTTAGCCAAATTGAGTTCCATCATAAGCCGAGCGCAGCTGGTTCAGACGTTAAGTATGTATTTCCAGTTACTGCACTAAGCTTTGACTACAACAACAATATTACCTATCTAACACCAGAAGAACTTTCAGCCCTTAATGCGCCTATTGGTCAGTTTACTGGCACTCGTGCCGTTACTGGTTCTGCTACTATGTATCTACGTGCTGGCGACACTGAAAGCGCTCAGTTCCTACGTAATATTTCTGATGACAGCAGAACTTCTTCTGCACAAACATCTAATGCAAACCTTATCATTGGCGGTGCTTCTACTGGTGACCCACAAGTTGCTTTCCAACTTGATGCTTGTCAGTTTGAGTTCCCACAACTTGCAACAGATGATGTTATTTCAATGAGTGTTAACTTCGTAGCACAAGAGCCTACAGCTACTAAGGGCGACGGCGGAGAAGTTAAGATTTTTGCTACTAAATCTGTAGCTTAATAAATAAATTCTGAGGGGAATTAACATTTTTACAGAGAGTGCCCACCAGCTTGCAATTTATAGGTTCCCCTCACCTAATGAAAAGCAAATTAACTGGTGGGCACTCACCTTATGAGGGGAAAATTATATGAGTAAAATCGGAAATCTAATTGCAAAGGAAACAGAGACTTGGGTCGAGTTTCCAGAAATTGATGGCTTTGAAATCCATCTAGTCTATCTTACCCGTGATGATCTAATGAAGATTCGTAATCGGGCACTTACTTACAAATTCAACAAACGCACTCGACAACGTGAAGAAGATGTGGATAATGATAAGTTCTTAGAAGCCTATGCAGAACGTGCTATCAAAGGCTGGAGAGGACTTAAAGTAAAACATTTGCCCGTCCTTCTTCCTGTTGACATTTCTTCACTGGACGGTGATGAAAATGTTGATTATACTGAAGATGATGCGTTGGATCTTCTTAAAAATTCCACTATTTTTGATCAATTCATCACAGATTGTATGAATGATTTTGAGCAATTTTCAAAGAAGAAACAAGAGGAAGACGTAAAAAACTAACTGAATACCTTCGCAACGCTTATTTTGCAGGAGGTATGAACTTAGATCAATATTTAGAAATGTGTGAACAGATGGGGTGGGAACCTGATGAAGAGCAAATGCCTAAAGACCCATCCCAACTTTCTCTTAATGTTCAACAGGCGTTAATTCTTTTCAACGCTCTCCCAGATAACTGGGAGGGTATGTCTGGTACTTGGATGGGAAAAGATTATAGCGGATTAATGTCGATTATGGAAATTTATGAAATTGATGATCGACGAGCAGTATTTGAATTACTTAAAGTAGCCGAAGCAGAAGCTGGAAAATATTATGCTCAAAAAGCTAAGCAGCAAGAGTCTTTATCAAAGGCTAAGAGAGGAAGATAGTTGGCAACTACTATTAATGAAGTAAGAACACAATTTACAACTCAAGGCGCTGGTAAAGTTGCTAAAGATACTGAACAAGTTACTAAGGCAGTAACCCGTCAAACCTCTGCTGGAGTTTCCGCAAGTAGACAATTTTCTGCCCAAGCTAAAGGCTTAGGTGGTTTAGTTGGTGCCTATGCGGGTGCTGCTGCTAACGTTTTTGCACTACAACAAGCCTTTGCTGCTCTTCAAAGAGCTGCACAAGCAGAGACGATTGTTAAAGGCACCCAAGCTTTAGCTTTAGCTGTCGGCCAAAGTGGACAAAGAATTTTAACCAGTATCCAAGAGATTACAGAAGGACAATTAACTTTAGCTGAATCAGCACAACAAGCTAATATTGCGTTATCTGCAGGATTTAGTACAGAGCAAATTGAACGACTTACTGTAATTAGTGCTAAAGCTTCAAGAGCTTTAGGACGATCTCTGTCTGATGCATTCACAAGAGTGACTCGTGGAGCTGCAAAACTAGAACCAGAACTTTTGGATGAGCTTGGCATCTTTGTTAGAATTGAGCCCGCTGTTCAAAAATATGCGAATAGACTGGGAGTTGCGGTTAATTCACTAACTGATTTTGAAAGACGTCAGGCATTTGTTAACGCTATTATCGAAGAAGGCGAAGCAAAATTTGAAGCAATAGACATCGCATCCGAAAGTTCTCAAAAATCTATTGAAAGATTTATTACCACAATTACTAATTTAGCAACTAAGTTTGGTCAAGTAATAGCTGGCCCTGTTTCGTCTGTGTTAGACTTTTTTGAAAAGGACATTGGTAACGCTTTAGTTGTTTTTGGTGGGATACTAGCTCTTGTTTTTGGTAAAGCATCACAACTGATAGGCGGTTTTGCTGCTACTGCAATTAAAGATTTAAGTGCTTTTGCGGATGTGTTAGCTACTACAGCTAATAGAAGTCAATCTAGCCTGACGGCAATTTCAACAGGAGTTACTACTTTAAATACCGCTATTAGTGAGAGAGGGGGTCTCGCAAAAGACGGAGGCGCCTTTGCTCAAAAAGGTGTAGCACGAGCAGAAGCTACCGCAGGTGCTCAAATTCGACAACGTTTTAGAGCTGGCAAAGTATCACCTCGGCAAATGCAAGATGACTTAGAAGCTCTAAAAAGAATTAAACCACAATTAGATAAAAATTCTGCTGCATTTAAAGACTCAGCGATAATTATAGATACCTACGATAAAGCCTTAAAGGGAACAACGGTTACTTCTAAACTTTTAACTCTAACATCAATAGGGTTAACAAAAGCATTAAGAGGTGTAGGAATTGCAGCAAGGTTTGCTTTTAGTTTTTTAAATATTTTTATCGCCGTTATAGCAGGTGCTCAATTTTTAGCTTCATTTTTTGGATTAGGAGATATAGTTGGTAGTATAGCCGATTCGTTTCAAGATATGAGCACCCGAGCGGATGATATTGCAGACGGGTTAAAAGGTGCTGTGTCAGCTGCTTTACCTGCCGCAAAAGAGTTAGAACAAACTTTGAAGCGAATGGGTGTAAAAGAAGAGGACATAAAGAATTTTGGAAATAGTCTCATAGATGTTTTTGAGGAAGTAAATAAAAAAGCCGAAGATGCTGCTCAAAAAAATATATCAAGACAGATTCAAGCTAGTAAACAAGCTATATTAGCAGCTCCTGAAAAAGATCGACCTGGAGTTGCTCGACAATTACGAGAGCAAATTTTGCTAACAAGACAAAAGGCAAGACAAGTACAAATAGATTTAGAAATTGATAAGATTGACAAGAGCCTTGCAAGTCAAGCCACAAGACGTAATAAATTATCTCAAGATGAAATAACAGCGCTAAATTTAAGAAAACAACAACTGTTAGGAATTTCGGGCATAAATGAAAAAGATTTAGTTAATGCAGAATTAGTAGGTAGGATAGCTAGATTAACAGGACTGACTCTTGCAGAAACAGCAAAAACCTTAAAAGAAATGGATGAGAGCGGTGAGAGCGGTAAATTTAGCTTTTTAGGTATAGAAATTGAAACAATGGGGTTTATGGCAAAAACAGCTGCAGCAAGCCTAGCTGGTTTAACTGCAGAGGAAATAAACGCTATTGAGTCTGGTGCTATATTTACAAGAACTCTTAAAGATACAGAAGAAAGATTTGCAAGAGGTGCAATTGATACAGATAAATATCAACAAAATGTTAAAGGGCTTCAAGATAGATTTGATGAACTTAAAAAAAGAGCAGATGAGAGTAGTGGGACGATTAAAAAATTTGCTGATGCATTGATTCAAAAATTTGCTACTGCATTACAACGAGTAAAAGATCGAGTTAAAGAACTTAAGGTTACAGACGCGATTACAAAAGGTTTAATAGATAATTTTAAAGGTTTAGCCGAAATTGTAGATAAAGCTTTTGTTAAAGGATTGGCAGATTCTACTGGGAAAATAGCTACAACACAAAGAGAAATTACTAAAAATACTAGAGACCTTTTTACTAATACAAAACTTACTGCTGGGGAATTTATAATTTTGAATGGGCTTCAAAAAGATGGTGAGAAGTTAACCTCGCAACAAACTAAAGATCTACTACAGACACAGGCACAATTAAAAAGACAAGAAGGTGAATTAATAAAAATAATTAATGCTTCTGGAAAGGTTGTAGAAAATTTCCAAAAACAAGAACTTTCTTTAAAAGAGCAATTAAAAATTTTACAAGCACAAGCAAGTTTGACTGATGCTCGACAAGATGCTGCTGCTATTTCCTTAGAAGCAAAGATTCTAAATAGAGAAATGTCGGAAGAAGTTAAGATACAACAAAAATCTCTTGAATTACTTAATGAACAAAATAGGGCTGCAAAACAAGCTTTTAAGCTTGATCAGGATCGCCTTAAAATTCTAGCAGATATAGCTAAAACTCAAAGAGACATTGATGAGGGTAAAAGAAGAGAAACAGCTTCAGGTGTTATTGCAGGCCTTGAGCGGGGTGTTGCTCAGTCGGAAGCAGAATTAGCTAATTTACAGCGTTTTGAAAACTTATCTACACAAGACGCAAGAGTGGCGAAACAAGAAGAGATAATTAATCGTGAGTTTAATTTGCAGATGGCTGTTATTAACGAAAAAGAACGTGTTGCAAGGCAAGAGGCAGAAAATGCGCGAATTGAAAATGATAATAAAATTAAGATGCTTGATAGGGAAAGCGATCAAAACGCGGCTGAGATGACGTCCATGGTCGCCATGGCAGAGAAAGAGCTTGCTATATTAGAGGCTAACCAAGCGATTGAAACTACAAAAATAGAGCAAGAAAAAGATAGACTTGTAGCACAAAAAGGAATAATTGAAGAAGAAAAAAAGGTAGCGCTTGCACAACTTGAGGCAGATAGAGCAAAAAGAGATTTTGATGAGAAATTACTTGATTTGCGTATTGCAGCAGATCAAACTTTTGCTGCTAGTGTTGAAGCTTTTATTCGTGCAATAAATAGTACAGAAAGTCCATTTTTTAAAAGCATGCAGGCCTTTGGAAAAAGTCTAGGTACACCTGTGGCGGTACAGGGAGTGCAAGCGACAACAGACGTAGCAGATGCACGGGCCCGGGTAAAGACGGCACGAGGTGATGTGGATACCGCTAGAAAAGCGGCAATAAATGTTCAGGCAGCTAATAGAAAAGAATTAGCAGATCGTGAGTTAGAAGCTCTTGACGATATTATAGAACTAACTAATAAACGACAAGAAATTGAAAAAAAGATTGCTGAGGCAAAAAACGCAGCCGCACTTGATGAAAAAATAGCTAATGATCAAAATTTTCAATTAAAGCTTGACCAATTAAATAAAGAAAGAGAATTAATTGATCAAAATTTATCAGAAACTTTGACCGGTCTTGAAAACGAAAGAGCTGAAAAAAGGCAAAACTATGCCATCGAGATGAACGCTCTTAAAGACGCAAATGACGTGGTTAAACAATTTAGTAATGATGTAGCAGGTGTAGTTGGAGGAAAACTAAAAGAAGGTGTACGTTCGTTCTTTACAGCAATTAGTGAGGGCACTCTTACAATAGAAAACTTTAAACAAGGCTTTAAAGATATGATTGTTGGGATGTTACAAGGTATACAAGAAAAAATGACCGAACGGTTTATTGATCCTGTAATTGATGATTTAATGGCTGGTATATTTGGAGGAGGTCCAAAACATGATGGAACACAACGCAACCCACTTTACGTTAGGTCTGCAGATGGTGTTCTATCACAAAAGTTTCCGTTTGAACCAAGAGAAACATCAGGTAATCCACTTTCATCTTTATTTCCTAATGGAGTTGGTCAATCTATGGAAGAAGATGGATTATTTGAAGGTGCTGTAAGTTCTGGAACTGACCTAACAGAAGCAAATACAGCATTACAACAATCTACAAATACTTTGAGAAGCTCTTTCCAACAAATGGAGCTAAGTGCTAATCCTTTAACATCTTTGTTTGGTAGTGTTGCTGGTAACTTAATGGATTTTGGCTCTTCTTTGTTTGGTATAGGTAAGTCTCTTCTCGGTAGTTTTGGTGGTGGTGGACAAGAAGGAAGCGGTGTACTTGGACTTTTGGGAACTATTGGTAAATCGGTAATGAGCGTCTTTTTGCCAGCAGCTACTGGTGGTCTTGTGCATATGGCGGCTGGTGGGATGATGCGGGACCGCGTCCCGGCATTACTAGAGCCTGGCGAATTCGTCATTCGCAAACCAATGGCAAAAGCTATTGGAGGACCCGCCCTAAATGCAATGAATGGTACTGGAGCAATGCCAGGAGGCAATGTGGTGGTTAACATCGAAAACAAAGGTACTCCACAAGATGCTGAAGCTAAACAACCTCGCTTTGATGGCGAAAAGTTTGTTATTGACATTGTGACTCGTGACTTACGTAATAATGGTCCGATTAGAAAATCTATGAGAGGTGATAGATAATGGCTACTTACCCTAGTGATGCGACTGCTCCAGTAACAGCTTTTCCTGTCGTAGCTGAAGTTACTTATTCTAGTACAGGAGCATCAAGAACTTATTTTAATTTACCTGCTGCTGTAGCTCATAAAGGTGAAGTAACAGCTTTCTTAGATGGAGCGCTCCAACAAACCTCTACATATGACTTAGCTAATGCAGGACAATCAATTAACTTTGTGACTGCTCCTAACGCTACAGAACTTATTGTTAAAACTATTTCTCTTCCCGAGCGTTTTCGTTTAACAAGATCTTTTCCTTCTGTAAGAAGCATAGACTATTCTAATACAACAGCTACTACCGTAGACAGTAATACCTATGTAATTAATGCTAACACAGAAACGTTTGCTATCCCTTCAGGTGTTAATGTTTCTTCTGCAACAGAAATTATGGTATTTTTAGGAGGCGTACTACAACGTTCTAGTGCTTTTACTTTTCCATCAATTACTTTAGGAACTGCGGGTATTGATATTGGTGATAATACCGCTACAAAACTACTACTAAATTTTGATGGAACAAACGGAGCTACTACTACTACAGATGCAAGCGATAGCGCCCATACAGTTACTTTTAATGGAGATGCTCAATTAGCAACGGCAGATAAAGTGTTTGGAGATTCTTCTTTAAAACTTGATGGTACAGGAGATTACTTATCTATTGCTGCCTCTACTGACTTTACTTTTCTTACGGATGATATGACTATTGAGACATATTTTAATGTTGCTGCTGATGTTACTACTAATGCCTCTATCTTATCTAAATTTGAATCTATTAATCGTTATTATTCTCTCCGCGTAGTAGGAGCTAATTCTAATGTAGGCTTTGTATATATTGATCAAACAAATGATGCTAATATAGAGCTATATGGCGGTAATGTAAATGGAGCTATATCTTATCACGTAGCGGTATCTCGGGATGATTCTACTAATAATGTTATGTTGTATGTTAATAACGTATTAGTAGCAAATGGCTATCTTGGAGCTAACGTAGCGGGACAAACTATGGGAGGAGCTACAGAAATTGGTAGGACTGGTTCTTTTAACACTACCGGAGAACCGCTAAATGGTCATATAGACGCTCTGCGTATATCTCGGGCTCGTCGTTACTATGGAAACGGAATTGAGCCAGCAAATACAGCTCCTACAGTTATAGGCGGTGCTCCTCTTGGTTCTGGTATTGACAAAGGTGTTAACGAAGACGGCGAAACTCTTTCGATTCGTGTATTTGACGCAGAAATTACCTCTCTAGATCGTTTTTCCTCTATGGCAGATAGAAAACCAGATAAAGGATTTAGTACTTCTAAACAGTTTGACGTAGCTACTTTTACTTCTCAATCTGGTTATGAAAAACGTCGTTTAAAATCACGTAGATCTAAACGGCAGTATTCTTTATCTTATACAAATATTACTGGTGTTGAAAAAACTGCGATAGAAAACTTTTACAATGCTCGAAGCGGAGAACACGAAGCTTTCACATTTGACTTGTCACATTTGAATGAGTCTGGTACAATTACTTCAAGATTTTCTGGTCCTTTGCAAATAGAACAAGTTTTATCTGCGGGAGCTAATCTTACTCAAAACTTTTACACTGTTTCTTTTAATCTTCAAGAGGTCTTTGATTAAATGACTGCCCGTAATTATGATTATATTTTAACTGTTGCAGATGCTACTGGTTTTATAAGTGGCAATGTTATTTTAGGCACTACTACCGGTACAGAAGCCTATATTGCTAATGTTGATTTAGCTAATAACTTATTAAAAGTAAAACTTAATAATGTCAGACAAGAGTTTTACGCCACAGAAACAATTACCTCTAATTCTGCAGTTACTCGTATTGTATCAGATATAACATATTATGATACTACTACTTCTTATAATGTATTCTTTACAGGAATAACTGCTAATTCTAATACAGAAGTACACATAGCTGTTGGTAATGTTTTAATTAATACAGATGAGTACGTAGTAGATCTTTCTAAATCAAATCTTCTTTTAAATTTTAACGGGGCTGATGAAGCTACAACTACTACTGATGCTTCTCCTATAAAACAACAAACTATTACTTTTAATGGAGATGCTCAACTTGATACTGCGCAGAAAAAGTTTGGCACTGCTTCTTTATTACTTGATGGGGCTGGAGATTATCTTTCTATTCCTTCCAGCGATGATTTTAAGTTTCTAGAACGAGATAGCACTATTGAAGTGCAAATGAGACTGGCTTCTGGTACTACTGCTAACTCAACTATTTTTTCTAGAGTAGATGCTGGTACAGAAAACTACTATGCTCTTAAGTTTGTAGGCGCTAATTCTAATGTAGGCTTTGTATATATAGATCCTGCGGGTAATGGTGATGCAGCTACTAATATTGAAATTTATGGTGGTAATGTAAATGCAGAATCTTTCTATCATGTAGCTATTGTCAATAATACTACTTCTAATACTCTTAGTCTTTACGTTGCAAATACTCGTGTTGCTTCTACTACTTATACAGGTAACGCAGAAAGTACTATTAGTGGGCCTATAGAGATAGGTAGATCAAGCACCTTATTCTCTTCTGGAGATCCTTTTAACGGTCATATTGACGATTTAAAATATTCTAGTAAGCAAGAATATGTTTCAACTGAAGACGATAGCGGTTTTTATACTTTTCCTGAACAAACAACGCAGGCTAACTCTTATGCAACAGTTACACTAACAAGAGAAAATCAAACAAACGTAGAACTAGCAGTTGCTACAAATGTTGCGGTGTTGGTACAAACAGCTAATATTCAATCTCAACCTTTTAATCCTGCTGTGTTTACGGGAGAAGAAACTACAGCTACTACAACTATTTCATCTTTAGTTCCCTCTCCTTTTATTAAAGAAAAGAATGCGTTTACACAGAATCCTATTGTTAGGCTTATTTCTATATATTATCCAGGAGAGTGGTATCCTCCTAATGAAAACGGTAATCCTACTGAGCAAGGTGCTGGATTAGCTTGGCCTTTAAACTTTCCTTTCCGTATAGCAGAAATTAATGGGGATTATGTTTCAGATTTACAATATAATGTTACATATGACGGACAATCATATTCTCCTTATCCTTTAAATGTTTCTTCTATTGATACTAGTTCTGATGGTAAAATTAGTGAAGTAACTCTTTCTGCTTTTAATATTGATAATATTCTTTCTTCTCTTGTAGAAGATCCTTTTATATCAGGTAATAATTCTTCTAACTCTACCGTAGCTTTAGTTAATAATGAGCTTGTTCACGGAATTGATCCACGCACGGTAAATAAAAATCCTGCTGATGTAGGTTCTGTGGGAGATGAAGCTTTTGACACATTAACAAGAGCAAGAGCTAACGGTTTATCGTATTCTGCAGATATAGTAAATTATTACGGAAAAGCAAATGCATCTTTTGATAAAAATCAAACAACATTAGTTAATGGAAGTTGGACGGAGCTTAAACAAGATTCCAGAGATTTACTAGGAGGCGTAGTAGAAATTAAGACTACTTTTATGAACTTTTTAGATCATTGGCCAGAGTATAGTAGTGTCAAAAGTATTACATCAAATGTAGTTGAAGTTGTTAATGCTATGCCTTATCGAGTAGGAGACAATGTAAAATCTTCTGTAGGAGATACAGAAGCTACTATTCAATCTATTGAGGAAAATAGGCTATTATTCTTAAGTAATCCACTATCTTCTTCTACTTCAATTGGTGATTCAGTTTTTATTGTTAATGTTGATGCAGACGTTGAGTCTTATGTAGAAGATATTTTTAAAATTAATGAATTAGAATCTTTAAATATTACTACTGCTACTTTTGGTTTGGTTTCGTGGTTACAGTATTTTAAAATTGTAGTGCCGAAAAGAAAATACTATAAAAATACTTGTCAATGGATTTATAAGGGTGAAGAATGTCAATATCCTGGACCAGGAGAGTTACCTATTCCAGGAACTACATCTTTAAAAAGTAATGCTAATCCTATCGGTGCAGACAACGAGACAGCTGCTTCTGCAATCGGAGATATATGTTCAAAAAGTTTAGAAGCTTGCACGATTAGAAATAATCAAATTCATTTCGGCGGATTCCCTGCTACAGGTAGAACAATTCCAAGGGCGTAATGATAAAAGGTTGTATTTTACCTTGGATGCATTTGTACGGCGATGTAAGCGGAAAATATCGTTTATGCTGTCATACAGATAATAAACCTGAATCTATTATGGCAACATATAAAGATGATATTTCTACAATTTTTAATAATGATAAATATAAAAGTGCTAGAAAACAATTCTTATCTAATAAATACCCAAAAGAGTGTAAAAAAGCTTGTTATGATATTGAAGAATTAGGGGGGGAATCTAATAGGCAACAAGTAAACAAACGTTTTGGTAAGTTTGCTAATCTACAAAAACATACTAAAAGTGATGGTTCCATAGTAAATCATCCTATTTATTTAGATATAAGATTTGGAAATAAATGTAACTTTAAATGTAGAATCTGCGGTCCCTATGCCTCTTCTACTTGGTTTAAAGATTCATTAAAAATTTCTAAATTTAAAAACTATCCCGCTCAGTTAGAAGATTATTATACAGACTCTCCTGATTTTTGGACTTATTTAGATAAAATTAAACATTCTGTTAAATACTTTTATTTTGCAGGGGGTGAGCCTCTTATAATGGATGGACATTATAAGCTTTTGCAATGGTTCATTGATAATAATAAGACCGATGTTGAATTAACTTATAATACAAATTTGAGTACTCTCAAATATAAAAATTATGATGTTTTTGAATTATGGAGCCATTTTGATAAAGTAAGTTTGTGGCCCAGCGTAGATGGCTATAAACAACATTCTGAGTATGGAAGAACTAACTTTAATTGGGACACTTTTGAGACTAACTTACTAAAAACTAAAAAATATGTAAATACTTTAAGTTGTACTACTTCAATATATAGTATTTTGACAACACCTGAATTGATAGCCCATATGAAAACTTTAAATATTGCGACTTATTTAAGTATTTTAGATTCCCCTACTTATTTTGATATGCGATTGTTACCAGATAGTATAAAAGATAAAATAAATAAAAAATTTGATATTTTAAAAAGAAAAATACCATTAAATACTAGTGAATTAGAAACTATTGATAAAAATTTAAGCTATCTAAATAAAGATATTGGTAATAGAGATATTTTACTTAAAGATTTTAAAGAGTATAATACACAAGTAGATTCACTTAACAATACTTCTTTCGTAAAAACCTACCCGGAATTAGCAGAATGGTACGAGAAAATATAATAAATTATTTAGGAATTCCACACTCTTATGAATCAGGACTAAACTGCATAACAATTATCCATGAGTTCTTTAAAAAAGAGTTAGGCATAGACTGTATTAAAGAATTAGTTCCTTCTAACATAACTAATGCTCGTTGGATGAAACAAATAACTCTTGAAGACATTGATACCTGGGCATTAAAACACGGAATAAAAGTTCCGTTGACAGAGTTACAAGATTGTGATGTAATATTATTTAAATCACCAAGGTTAAATTTTCCAATTCATTTTGGTATGTTTATGTTGCCTTATAATATGTTACATTTAGAAGAGGGGAATTACTCAAAATATGAGCACATTAGCTCTAACTGGTCAGAGTGTATCTACGCAGCCTATAGACATAAGTCCTTGGTATAAAAAATATCTTGGACTACCTTATTTACACTTAGGCACCTCTACTAAAACAGGAATAGACTGTTTCAATCTTTGTAGATTAATTTACAAGGAGCAACTAGGTATTGACATACCATATACTACTTCAGATTTTTGTAATATTGTTGATGAAGATTGGTATTCAAAAACTACTGAACAATGGATGCATAAAGCAGCTACAACGGAATTTGGGTGGAAATCGGTAACTTCTCCACAAAAATATGATATAGTTTTAATGAGTATTGGCTCTACTAATGTTACTAACCATTGTGCTTTATATGTAGGCGATAATAAAATTTTACAAATTATGATAGATCATACCAGTTGGATTGCTCCCTACGGTCGCTGGTATAAACAATACACAACAGGAATAGTTAGATGGATAAATATGCCGAATTAAAACAAGAATTAGGAAAACATTCGCTTAGAGATTATCCTAGAGAAGCGTGTGGTTTAATTTTAAAAGACTTTAGTTATGTTCCCTGCTTAAATTTAAGTAGTGAACCTACTTTAAGTTTTATTTTAGACCCTGGTGCTTTAATTCAGTATGATGAACAGATTTGGGGAATTTTTCACTCACATCCAGGTGATGATAATCCGATTCCAAGTAAAGAAGATAAAATTGGGGCTGCTTTCCAAGAGTATAAATTTTTGGTTGGTTTCGGCGAGAAATTTTTTATATACTGGTATGATAATAAGGTAAATGCTTTAAAATTTGATCGGTTTGAGGAAAAACATCTTGAAGGTTAATGTAAAATTTCATTCTACCTATAAAAAATATTTTGAACAAGATAGTTATGAAGTTGACATAACTACCTATTCAGATATTGTACTATATCTTAAAGGAGTGCATCCACGCTTTGCTAATTATCTTCGTAGAATTGAAATAGGTGAAATAGAAGAGTGTGTAGGCTTAGTAGATCAAAAATTTAATTGTATTACTTCTGACATACAAAATGTAAAACGTCCTAAACAGGGAGAAACTATTTATATTACCCCTATTATTGCTGGAGGCGGCGGTAAAGGAGGAACGATTGTTATGGCGATAGCCTTAATTGCTATTGCTATTGCTGTGCCTTATTCTATAGGCTACGCTGTGCAAATGGCACAAATACAAGCTATTGCAGGCACCACAGCAGGTGCAGCAGTAGGAAGTTTTACTAGTGTAATGGCAGCAGGTGCAGCAGCAATGGGATCTTTTATGACATCACTGATGGTAAGTATTGGTATGATGGGAATAAATATGTTAATATCTGCTTTTACCTCAAAACCTAAAAATCCTGTTTCTGGTTCTCCAGATTCAGCGGCAAGAACAGAAAATAACATGTTCGGAGCATTACAAAATTCAACAGAGGCGGGTGCTTCTATACCTTTACACTATGGACTGACACGAGTATCTGGGCAATTTGTAAGCGGTTATTTACATACAACACAACACGGAAAAGGTAATGATCCTTCCGTTCAATCTATATTTCAAGCTAATCAAACTCCAAA
>Ga0255768_10003295_pt1 | contig 16070 bp, 14 predicted proteins | sample 071ome_33_FD_179983 | JGI IMG/M metagenome (GOLD analysis project Ga0255768, IMG submission 179983) | Coastal salt marsh microbial communities from the Groves Creek Marsh, Skidaway Island, Georgia - 071412AT metaG (version 2) | ecosystem: Environmental > Aquatic > Marine > Intertidal zone >...
CCCGAGCTCGTCGGCGTCGCCGAAGGCCCCCATGGTCGGCGACGGCCCGAAGGTCGAGACGACCGAGATCGCTGTCCAGAGCGAGTCGACCAGTTCATCGCCCGTGAGTGCGAGCATGAACGCGCCGATGCCGCAGAGGCCGAAGTGGGCGATCTGGTAGCCGGTCAGCGAGTCGAGTTCCTTGTCACCGAGCGTGCGCCCGCCGTGACGCACGAGCGTGACTGCGTTGGGGTCGAGCTGTCGGCGAATCTCGCGCGCTGCGAACAGGCACAGCAGCCAGGCTCGAATGACGCGAAGTCCGCTGCCTGCTGATGCGCCCATTGCGCCCGTAGCGACCGCAACGAGCAAGAGGGCGAGTGCACCTGATGGAAAGCCGGTCCAATCGGTCACGGCGAGTCCGGTCGTGCTCGACGCACTTGCCGCCGTGAAGAGCGCGTCGCCGACGGAAAGACCATCGACCTCCCGGAGGAGCGAGAGGGTCACCACCCCGATGATGCCGAGGTAGATCCGGAGTTCTGGACTCTTCACGAACCGACGATGATTTCCCCGGATCAGCCAGAACAGCGCGAAGAAGCTCATCCCGCCGATGAACATGAAGACGGTGGCCACGACCTTGGCCCCGCCAGGCGCCGACACGAAGGAATCGGCTCGATCCGAGAACCCACCGGTCGACACGGTCGTGAGTGCGTGGATCAGGCTCGAGCGGACCCCGAGGCCGGTGATGAAGTAGCCGAATCCACATGCGATAGCGAGCGCCAGGTACAGCCGCACCACTCGTTGACGTCCGATGACGGGATCAGGGACGAGCCGGTCGGCTCGACTCCCACGTCCCTTCGGGATCTGCACGTTGCCCTTCATTGTGCGAGGCAGTGCCACGACACCGGCGAGGAGACCGACGAGGCCGCCGACGAACTGGGTTCCGGCTCGGAAGAGCGACATCGAGATGCCGAGCGATTCGGGCTCTAGGGTCGTGGCGGCGACCGTGCTGAACCCGGCAGCGGATTCGAAGAGTGCCTCGTCGACGGTGGTGATCGTGCCCGAGGCGAGGTAAACGATCGACCCGGCGAGAACGAGCGATGCCCATGTGGACGCAAGCCCGGCGATCACTCGCTCGGTCGGAGGTCGCTCACGTCGGACGAACGTCCGGCGCGTGGCGATGGCGATCGAGCCGGTGATACCGGCGACGGCCAGCAGCACGAGGGAGTCACCGAGCTTGTCGGCGACGCCCGCACCGGCGGCGAGAACAGCGATGATGGTGAAGGCAAGAAGGCCGTCAGCGACCGCAAGTCGGCTGTAGGAGTCCCGACGCGCCGCACCGAAGCTCGGAGCCGCCTCGCTCGCTTCCCGTTGGCTCACCCGAGTACCCGGTGCACCTCGTCGACCGAGCTGGGCATGGCGACCACCACGACATGGTCCTTAGCCCGTAGGCGACTCTTTCCGCGGCCGATTTGGGGCTTGCCATCACGCACGAATGCGGCGATCAGTGCGTCCTTGGGGAGCTCGAGCTCAGACACGAGCGAGCCGTCGGCGGGGCTGCCATTGGCAACCTCGAGCTCCAGAACTTCGGCGTCGCCGTGCAGGAAGGTCGCCACGGCGGCGACTCCGCCGCGGACGAAGCGCAGAACACCGTTCGCGGTTGCGGTGCGGGGCGAGAGGGCGACATCGACCCCTGCACCACTCAACAGTCCGAGGAGCGCAAGACGATGCAACACGGCAACCGTCTCGGTGGTGCCGTTCGCCTTTGCGAACAGGCACGCCAGGATGTTGGCGTCGTCTTCGCCGGTGAGCGCAACGACCATCTCGTAACGGCCGACATCGGCTTCGTGGAGCAGGTCGTCGTCGGTGATATCTCCCTCGAGGACAAGACAGTTCTCGAGCTGTTCGGCAAGTTCGCGGGCCCGTTCGGGGTTCCGCTCGACGACCACCACCTGGACGCCCCGGCTGGTCAGGCTCTTCGCCAGGATCTCCGCCGTTCGGCCGCCGCCAAGCAGCATCACCCGCTTCGGTGTGTGCTTTGCGAGGCCGAGCAACTCAATCACCAGCCGTCGAGCCCGTCGTTTCGCCACGATCCGGACATGGTCGCCGGCTTCGAGCCGATGGTCACGACGAGGAATGATGGTCTCCTCACCGCGCCCGATCGATGCGACCATGAAGTCCCAGTCGGGTTCGAATTCCTCTGCGATGTCGCCGAGCGTCCTGCCGACGAGCGGCGCTTCCGCCGGAAGGCTGGCCCCGATGACGACCACCTCTCCGTTCGCCATGTGAGCAACCTCATCGGCGCCCGGGAAGTCGAGGAGTTCGAGGACCTCGGCCGCCGTTTCGGCATCGGGGTCGATGAACAAGTCGGCACCGGAGGCCTCACGGACCGCGTGCGCTGCAGGACCGCGCAGGCCGGAGGCTTCGATCCGGCAGATCGTCTGCTTGACGCCCATCGACTTCCCCACCATGGAGGCGACCAGGTTGGCCTCGTCGTTCGATGTCACGGCCACGAGGAGTTCGCTGTGTTCCACGCCGGCTCGGCTGAGCGTTTCGGGATGAGTGCCACTACCGACAACCGTCAAGACGTCGAGCGCGTCATCGATGCGTCGCAGCTTCGAGCTGCTGAGATCGACGATCGCAACGTCGTGACCTTCTCGACTCAGACGGTCGGCCACGTACGAGCCGACCTCGCCGGCACCCACTACGACTACGTGCACAGGTCTGTTCTACTCCTTTGCGAGCGCGATGTGGAGCCTCACGCCCTTACGAAAGGCACCCGGCCCGGAACTCGTGAACGCGTTCCTCCGTCACGACAGCATCGAGTGGCATGTCCCATGCCTCCACGGGGACCGACCTGACCTGCTGAAAGGCATGCGCGACGCCGATCAACAGCGGACGGGCGGCGCCGGCAGCGGCGATGGCACGGTCGTAAAAGCCGCCCCCCTGGCCGAGACGCTGGCCGGTCTCGTCGAACGCAACAAGGGGGACGAGCACCACGTCGTGCCGAGAAAACTGCACAGGCTCACCGGTGATCGGCTCGTTGATCCCGAAGCTCCCGGCGACCGTCTCGGATGCCGACGTCCATGGCAAGAAGTCCATGCGGTCTCCGCTGACTCGCGGAACGGTGACCATGGCGCCATCCTCATGCAGGCGCGAGAGTGCGGCGTCAATATCGACTTCTCCCCGGCTCGCGCGGTAGCCGCCGACGACCGGAGACCGTAAGAGTGCAGCGATCTTCGCAAGCTGGCTTCCGACAGCCGCCGAGACTGCGGCGTGCTCCTCGGGCGACAGCGCGGACCTGCGCTCACGCAGCTCTCGACGCATCGCCCGACGCTGTTCGTCGTGATCGCTCATTGGTGCACCTGGTGAAAAACGCTGGAGGGGGACCCGAGCGGGTCCCCCTCCAGTCAGAACTCGCGGGTCGAGATCAGACGAACGCGCTGGCGAACACCAGCGAGACGATCGTCATGACCTTGAGGAGAATGTTCATCGCCGGGCCCGCGGTGTCCTTGAAGGGATCTCCCACGGTGTCGCCGACGACCGCTGCCTTGTGCGGGTCGGAGCCCTTGCCGCCGTGGTTACCGGCTTCGATGTACTTCTTGGCGTTGTCCCAGGCACCGCCTGCGTTCGCCATGAAGATCGCCAGCGCAAAGCCCGTCACGAGCGCGCCGGCGAGCAGGCCGCCGAGGGCGTCGACATCGATGAAGCCGACGACGAGCGGCACGACCACGGCAAGGGCGCCGGGGACGATCATCTCCTTGAGCGACGCGTCGGTGCTGATGGCCACACAGCGGGCGGAGTCGGGCACCACACCCTCCTTGCCTTCGCGAAGGCCCGGAATCTCCCGGAACTGGCGGCGGACCTCTTCGATCATTGCCGTGGCGGCGCGACCGACAGCGTCGATCGTGAGCGCAGCGAAGAGGAAGGGAAGCCCGGCGCCGATGAAGAGGCCGATGAAGACGTCGACGTCACCCACGTTCAGGCTGAGGCTGCCGCCTTCCTGGGCAACGGCGAGCTCGAAGCTCTTGAAGAGGGCAAGCGCAGTGAGCGCAGCCGAGCCGACGGCGAAGCCCTTGGCGACAGCGGCAGTGGTGTTGCCAAGCGAATCGAGCGCATCGGTGACCTCGCGCACCGACGGGTCGAGTTCGGCCATCTCGGCGATGCCACCGGCGTTGTCGGCGATCGGTCCGTAGGCGTCGACGGAGACGACGACACCGGTCGTTGCGAGCATGCCGATTGCAGCAACGGCGATGCCATAGATCCCGCCGCCGGAGCCAAGGGTCTGCTCGCCGCCCCAGTAGGCGACACCCACACCGATGAGGATCAGGGCAACCGACGCGGCAACCGAGACCATGCCAGCACTGATACCGGAAAGTACCGTCGTGGCCGGACCAGTTTCTGACTGGGCGGCGATCTTCTTGACCGGGTTGAAGTGGTCGGACGTATAGAACTCCGCAGTTTTGCCAAGAGCCCACCCAACGAGAAGGCCACCGATGACCGAGACCGCAAGACCGAGCGGGGTGCCGTCGGAGGCATCGGCAATGTCACCGAACATCCAGAACGCCATCACGAGCGTTCCAAGCACGGTGAGGCCCATGGCAACGTTCGTGCCCATGTGAAGCGCTCGACTCAACGCCTTGGAGTCGGTGCTGTCGCCACCTTTGACGAGGAACGATCCGATGATCGAGGCAATCATGCCGATGAACGCGATCGCGATCGGGAACATGAGCAACTCGACGATGCCTTCACGGCCAGCGTCCTCGGCTGCGAGTCCACCGGACACCGAAAAGGCTGTCAGGGCAATCGGAGCAATGATCGAGCCGGCGTACGACTCGAAGAGGTCAGCACCCATACCGGCAACATCGCCGACGTTGTCGCCGACGTTGTCGGCGATGGTGGCCGGGTTGCGGGGGTCGTCCTCGGGGATACCGGCTTCGACCTTGCCGACGAGGTCGGCGCCCACATCGGCAGCCTTGGTGTAGATGCCGCCTCCGACTCGGGAGAAGAGGGCGATGGTGGAAGCGCCGAGGCCGTAGGCCGTGACGATCTCGAAGGCCGAGTCGGCCTCGAGCCATTCGACAAAGAGCAGGTAGGTGAGCATCAGGCCGGCGAGGGCAAGGCCGGCAACCGCGAAGCCCATCACAGCGCCACCGCGGAACGCGACCGGGAGGGCCTTACCAGGGCCCTCCTTCGCTGCCTCTGTGGTGCGGGCGTTGGCCATCGTCGCGACGGTCATGCCGGCGTAACCGGCGGCCGCCGACAACACCGCACCGATGATGTAGCTCACCGATGCAAGCGGCGTGATCACGATCGCGATCAGGAGCAGCATCGCTACCGCGAATGCAGCGACCCAGGTGTACTCCTGCTTCAGGAACGCCCGGGCGCCCTTCTGGATTTCCGTCATTAGGAACACCATGCGGTCGTTCCCCGCAGGTGCCGCCTCGACGGCCTTGTAGTAGTAGGCGGCCAGACCCAGGCCCGCCAGGGCCGAGATCAGGGCCAGATACGGAACAGCGCTCACGGTTTCTCCCCTGTAGATGCGCGTCGCGCACACGGGCATCGTGTGCGAAGACGCAGAGAGCCTACGGAGCCGTCGCGCGGTCGACAAGCACCCTCGGCTGATTCGGGAGACCTTCTCCGCCGAGGCTCACGGAGTGCTGGGGCCCGATGAACCAGCGGCGGAAGATCGCCTCGACGCCGTCGGTCCCGTCGCGGGGCCCGACGTCGTTGCCGAGTTCGGGAACCCCGGTACGACAGGTGCCGAGCTGGGCGCGAGGATGCGAACGTGGATGTCACCGACGCACTTCGAGTTCTCGGACTCTCGGACACTTCCGACTGGAGCGACGTCCGCGCTGCCCACCGGCGCGCGATCCTGCGGACCCACCCTGACGCAGGCGGATCGGCCCGCGCTGCGGCACGGGTCAACCAGGCCTTCGATGTGTTGCGCAAGCTCAGCGGTGACGGTGAGCGGCCGATACACGCTCGAGCGCCGACGCCGCCAACCAACCCCGCGCCCGCTCCACGATCGACATCACCCGACCAACTGGTTGCCGACGATGATCCCGTCGACTTGCTCCTCCGGATGGCAGAGGCGGCGCACGAAGTCGGTGATGTCGTATTCGTCGACCCTCATGACGGGGTGCTTGAGGTGGTCGTGGGTGAGCCACCGGGTGTCGGGCAGCTCACCGCCACCGTCGACGTAGCGACGCCTGATGGTATTCCCGTCTCGTTCACGCTTGAACCGCTGGGAGTCACTCCCGCACCGTCAATTCACGAGATCGTCGAGGAACTCATGGAGCTGGTGCGACGTCGACGACGGTCCGCACCCCGTCGGTCTCCCGAAGCAGGCGAATCCCCTCGTTGACCTCTGTGAGGTCAAGCCGGCGACTCACCAGGCCGCCCAGGTCAAGGCGTCCTTCGCGCCAGTAGCCGATGAGTCGTGGGATGTCGCGCTCCGGCCAACAGCCGCCGAGCAGGCTCGACAGGATGCGCTTTCCCATCGTCATGAAGATGACGGCGGCATCGATGGTGACGGCGTCCTCGATCGGCGGGGCCCCGACCATGACGATCGTCCCGCCGACCCCGGTGAGCTCGATGCCGGTCTGTACGAGCCGCCCTGAGCCAGCCGCCTCGAACGCATAGTCGGCGCCGGAACCGCCTGTAAGGTCCATGACGACCTCGCGAAGGTCGGTCTTGGTGGGATCGACCGCAGCCGTTGCCCCCATGGCGAGTGCATGCGTACGCCGTTCTTCGACCGGTTCGGAGACGATCACATTCGCTGCGCCGGCGATGCGGGCCCCCTGCACAACCGCCTGGCCCACTCCCCCGGCTCCGAGGACCAGGACGGAGGAGCCCGCCCTGACCTCTGCCGTGTTGAGGGCCGCACCGACGCCGGTCTGTACGGCGCAGCCGATCACGCACGCGATGTCGAGTGGCGTGTCATCGGGAACCTTGACGGCGCCACTCGCCGGAACCACGGTGTATTCAGCAAAGGCGCCAACGCCGAGTCCGCGGTGGACGAGCTCGCCGCCCCGGCTGAATGGCGATGTCCCGTCCGGACGAAGGTGGTGAACAAAGGCGAGCGCCTGAGCGCACTCCGTGCCTGCATGACGAGCGCACGCTCCGCACTCGCCACAGGGTGCGAGCGGGGCGAGAACTACCTTGTCGCCGACCCGGAGATGTTCGACTCCTGCGCCGACGTCAGCGATCTCCCCTGCCGCTTCGTGTCCGAGCACGACCGGCATGCCGTGTCCGGCGTCGATCACGGTCAGATCGGAGTGGCAGATCCCGCTGTGGAGTACCCGTACGAGCACCTCGCCCGCTCGCGGCGACTCGACGTCGAGGTTGTCGATGATCTCCAGAGGGCGATCCGGGGCAGTAAGAACAGCAGCACGCATGCCCTAACCCTTGGTGGTCGGGCCGAGGTTGCGCAAAACCCGGGCTGCGATCCGATGCCCGGCGTTGGTGGCCGAGACGGGGTCGGCACCCGTGCGACGTGATGCGAGAAAGCCAGCGAGAAACGCATCCCCGGCGCCCGTCCGGTCGCGAAGTGTATCGATCGGTGGCACCGGGACCGAGTCTGCGACGCCTTTTGGCGTGAGGACGAGCGTCGGCCGGGCGCCAGCGGTGATGATGGTCGCGCCTGCGCCCCCCAGCGCTTCGCGCGGGTGGAGACCGAGGGACCGGTGCTCGAAACGGTTGAGTACCACGGCATCGGGTCGGGCGGTGCGCACCAGTTCGTGGAAGGGTTCCACGCCGAAAAGGCCGAGGTCAGCGTCGGTTGGGCCGCCCAACACGAGCGGGATACGGCGGTCCCGGATCTCGGCGAGGAGGCGGTCGACCGCAGTCGCCAACGGATCCTCCGTGAACGCGGATGCAGCGATGTAGATCTGCGCGATGCCGTCGAGCGAGCCGGGATCGAGCCGACTCGGACCGCGCGATGCCCCTCGATCGACGAGCCGTGTGCGACTGCCCTGGCCGACCGTGGTGACGATGACCCCGGTGCTGCCGAGGTGAGCGACCCGGGCGTCGACCCCGCGCGAGGAAAGGTCGTCGACGAGAGCGTGCCCGAGCGCGTCGTCGCCGACCTGACCGACAAAGCGTGGTGTGCCCCCGGTTTCGGCGTCGAGGGCCGCCACGTTGGCGGCGCTGCCCCCTCGGACTCGAGCCGACCGGACGGCACTGTCGACACCACGCACAGGCGCGGCGTCGAGACGGATCAGGATCTCTTCGAGCAGGTCGCCGATCGCCAGCAGCATCGCGCGGCGACAGTAGCGGTCGCGACCGGGCGGGACCGGAAATCAGGGGCCGGACGGGTGGTCGGGTTCCGTGGCGTCGCTCCCGTCCAGAATGGCCGCAGCCTGGTCTCGAGCGGACTGGCGGATGTCCTCGGCGTCAGCCTCGGCCTGCTCCATGACCGCTGCCACGCTCAAGCGTGTGGCCCGGAGCACGAGATCATCGTGATCCGGTGCGGTGGCCGCGCACCGGTGCTCGAGTGCCTCGATGGTGGCAGTGAGTTCGTCAAGGCGGGCATCGACGGCCGCCCGCCGGTAGCCGAACAGCCGCCGCTTGAAGCGCTTTCGTTTCCCCGCCATGTGATCCCCGGCTTGCCGACTGCGCCGGTGACGTTACCCGAGGCGCGCCGCTGGGTGACGTCACCGGACTACGGCAAGAAGGCCTGTGGGTCTTTCGGCTCTCCGTTGACGCGCACCTCGAAATGGAGATGGGGACCCGTCGAGAAGCCGGTGCTGCCGATCTCGCCGATTACCTCCCCCTGGTCGACGCGGTCGCCTGGTGACGCGTGGATCACGGACATGTGGGCGTAGAGCGTGGTGACCGTTCCGTCGCCGTGCACCATGACCACCGTGTTGCCGTAGCCGCCCTTCCATCCAGCGAAGATGACGCGCCCATCCTTCGACGCCCAGATTGGATTGCCGGTCACGCCGCCGATGTCGACGCCCGTGTGTTGGCGGACCGTGCCGAAGATCGGATGCACACGCGGGCCGAAGGCAGAGCCGACCGATCCGGACGTCGGCATAACGAAGCCCTCGAGCGATGCCGATCCGACGTCGAGTCCGGTGGCGGCGGCGGTGGCCTCGCGGATGAGCGAGGTGAACTCGTCGCTGGCCGCATCACGCTCGTTCGCGATGGCGATCCAGTCGTCGATCCGCACCTGCAGTTCGGCCTGTACGTCGAGTTGCATGGCTCGACGACCCTCGAGTTCGGCCAACTCGACTTCGAACGCCTCCCGAAGACGGTCCGCCTCGACCCGTGCGGCCTCACCGAGTCGCACATTTTCTTCCATCTCGGCCTGCGCAGTGCGGAGGGCATCGAGAAGATCGCGCTCGCTGCCAGCGGCGAAGTCGAGCATGGCGAGCCGGATCGCCGTGCGGTTGGGGTCGCCGGACTGGAGCCAGGGTTCGACGGTGGTATCGGTGCCGACGTAGGAGTCGACAGCGCGGACCGCAATCTCTTCTCGCATGGCGGCGACTGCAGCCTCTGCATCGCGGGCGAGTTGTTCTCGGTACAGGACCTCGGACTCAGCGGCAGCGAGCGCCTGCTGAGCGCCGGCGACGCGTGCCGTCTGGGCGTCGACCAGGCCCGCAATCTCTGCGAGCGTCTCGGCGACGATGGCGTCGTCGGCTCGCAGGAGATCGATCTGCTCCAGCGCCTCCTGCTCGGCGGCCCTCGCCTCCTCGCGTTGGCGACGGAGGTCGCTGATGTCCTGTGCTTCGGCGGGTACCACGAGGGCGATGACGACGCCGATGACGGCGGGAAGGGCGAACGGGGATCGCAGCGAAGACAGGGTGAAGGAACGCATGGAGAATCGGCCCGCAGCGAAAGGTTAGCCATGAGTTATCCACAGGTGGTGGCACCCGGTCTCCTGCCGTTCCGAAGGCCGCCCGGCGTGGTTGACTGACGGCGTGTCCTCGCCTCCTCGTGACCCCCGATCGATCCATGTCGAGACGCCGCCGGCGGCTCAGCTATCAGAGCCGACCGTCCACGAGGCCGTCGAGCCGCCCGGCCGCGTCCGCCGCTGGCCTTGGGTGCTGCTCGGGCTTGCGTTGGTCGTCGGTTTGCCCGCGGGCATCATCGGTTTTTCCTCCTGGTCGGCGTGGCGTGGGGTCGAACGGGTCGAGTTGGCCGACGTGCTCCAAGGGAGTGCGACCGGCACCAATTACCTCGTCGTCGGAACCGACAGCCGCGAAGGTGTCGATCCCGATATCGAAAACGCCGGTGCGATTCTGGGAGGGAATGTCAGCGGATCTCGTACCGACACCATCGCCGTGCTGCGAGTCGAGGGCGACGCCGTGTCGCTGCTCGCCATTCCCCGAGATCTCTATGTTCCGCTCGCAACCGGTTCGACGAACCGAATCAATGCCGCCTTTGCGTTCGGGGGTGCGGAAGCACTCGTCTCAACGGTGCAGGCCCAGCTTGGTATCGGGATCGACCACTATCTCGAGATCGACCTGGCGGGCTTTCTGGGGCTCGTCGACGCGCTCGGCGGCGTGACCATCGACTTCCCGCATCCCGCGTACGACGACCGCTCCGGCCTGGCGATTGACGCCGCCGGTCCCGTCGTGCTCGATGGGTCTCAGGCCCTCGCGTACGTCCGTTCTCGCCGCTACACCGAGCGCATCGACGGCGCTCTCGTGACCGATCCCACGAGCGACCTCGGCCGCGTGCAGCGACAGCAGAGATTTTTGGCGGCGGTGATGAGCGAGCTCGGCTCGACTCGGAACCCCTTCACCCTGATCGGCGCAATGGGCGCTGTCGGTGATCATGTCGCCGTGGATGAAGGCCTCGGCCTCCTGGAGGCGGCCCGACTCGGCTTGACGCTTCGTGGTGCTCAGCCCATCTCGTCCACCGTTCCGACCGACCGCTTCATCACGCCGACCGGGGCCGATGTGCTCATCCTCAACAGCGAGAGCGACGCCGTGCTGGCGGCCTTCAGGGGCTGAGCGTTCTGGCCTCGAACGCTCCTCGGGCGCTACCTTCGCCTGATGGCAACCTCGACACCGAGTCGGCTCGATGACATCACGTCAGACTGGCTCACGGAGGTGCTGCGCGCGGAGCGTGCGATCAGCGCAGACGCCCGAGTCGAAGCCTTTGAGCGCACGGACCTCGGCGATGGTGAAGGCTTCGTTGGTGATATCGCCCGTCTTCGCCTCGCCTACTCGGCCGGCACCGGCCCGGCGACCGTGATTGCGAAGGTGCCGACTGCCGTTGCGCTCAATCGGGCTACGGGAAAGTCGCTCGGGGTCTATGAGCGAGAGGTCCGGGCCTACGACACGCTTCTCCCCGCCGTCGACGTCCCACGACCCCGTGCGCATGCGGCGATCTACGACGCAACCGGCGACGAAGAGGCCTTCCTCGACCAGATGATCAAGGCGGAGCGCCTCCCCATCTTCCTCCTGCGAGTCGTACTGCGAAAGGTACAGACCGACGCGGACGTCCCACCGTGCATCCTCCTCCTCGAGGATCTCGCCGAGGCTGAGATGGGTAACCAGGTGGCGGGCTGTGATCCGGCACGGGCGGCCATTGCGCTCGGGGTGCTCGCTCGGCTTCATGCGGCGGGCTGGGGTGATGCGTGTCCGCCGCTGCGGCACTGGTTTACCAACGGCGACATCGTCCCGCGACTCTTTCACGCCCAGTACAAGAACAATCGGCGTTCGTTTGAGCGCTTCGCTGCGGCGCGTTTGAGCGAGCATGGCATGGCACATGTCAAGGCCATCCGGAAGACGGGCCTGGCGCGCATCACCAGGCTGCACGCCGAGGCGCCGCGCACGATCCTGCACGGCGATTTCCGACTCGACAATCTCTTCTTCGCGGCGGATGGATCGCTGGCCGCGATCATCGACTGGCAGACGGTCAATCGCGGTCCGGGTGTCCTCGACGTCGCCTACTTCATCGCAGGGTCGCTGCCACCGGAAACGCCCGAGGCCATGATCGATGAGCTGCTCCGGGGCTACCACGACACGCTGGTCACCGCAGGCGTCGAGGACTACCCGTTCGAACGACTGTTGGCCGACTACGAGGAAGGCCTCCTCCTGCTCTTGCATCGGATGTCAGGCCTCGACCAACTGGAGTTCGGCGACGATCGAGGCGTTGCCTTGATGGACAGCTGGTTCCAACGCTTCGACGCCCGACTCCAGCGCGTTCCGCTGTAGCCGAACGCCCGCGTAGCCCCTCCCCCGGTCTAGCCTCGCCGCATGGCCGACGAGACGATCTCCCCGCTGTTCGACCCTGCCCGCTGGTCCCCGATCGACGATCTCGGCGACCTCACCGACATCACATACCACCGAGCGGTCGACCAGGGAACCGTCCGCATTGCGTTCGACCGACCCGAGGTGCGCAACGCCTTCCGGCCCGGCACGGTCGACGAGCTCTACCGCTGCCTCGATCACGCCCGGATGTCACCTGACGTCGGCTGTGTCTTGATTACCGGGAATGGTCCGTCGCCGAAGGACGGGGGCTGGGCTTTCTGCTCGGGTGGCGACCAGCGAATTCGCGGCAAGAGCGGTTACCAGTACGCCGATGGCGAGACCGCCGAAACGGTCGAGCAGGGGCGGGCCGGCCGACTTCACATTCTCGAGGTGCAGCGCCTGATCCGAACGATGCCGAAGGTGGTTATCGCGGTCGTGCCTGGTTGGGCCGTCGGAGGTGGACACAGCTTGCACGTCACCGCAGATCTCACGATCGCGAGTGCCGAGCACGCCGTCTTCAAGCAAACAGACACCGATGTTGCGAGTTTCGACGGTGGCTACGGGTCGGCGTACCTCGCTCGGCAAATCGGTCAGAAGCGAGCGAGAGAGATCTTCTTCCTCGGGATGGACTACTCCGCACAAGAGGCATTCGACATGGGCATGGTCAACAAGGTCGTGGCCCACGCAGAACTCGAGACCGTTGCGCTCCAATGGGGCGCCGAGATCAACAAGAAGAGCCCGACCGGGCAGCGGATGGCGAAGTTCGCCATGAACCTCGTCGACGACGGCTTGATGGGCCAGCAGGTGTTCGCCGGCGAGGCCACCCGCCTCGCCTACATGACCGACGAGGCAATCGAGGGGCGTGATGCGTTCCTGGAGAAGCGGGAACCTGACTGGTCGCCCTTCCCCTGGTACTTCTAGGACCAGAGGCGGCGCAGAGGCGATGACAGGGCTCGACGATCCCGACCTGGTCCTGCGGTTCTGGAAGCCCTACGACTGTCTGACGGCGTTCACCGACCGTGACGGACGCCAAACGCTCGCCGACCACATCGAGGTGCCCAACGTGTATCCGGCGGGCCGACTCGATCGAGACAGCGAAGGCCTCCTGCTCCTCCCGCGCAACAAGGCGCTCCGGGGCGACCTCACCGATGCCACGATCGGTCACCCTCGCACCTATCTCGTGCACGTAGAGGGGATCCCGTCCGACGACGCGCTTTACCATCTCGCCACGGGAGTCGATCTCAAGGACGGCCGCACGCGTCCGGCCACAGCGGAGTTCCTCGCTGCAGAACCTGCGCTCCCGCCTCGGCCAGTACCGATCCGCATTCGCAAGTCGGTTCCTGATTCCTGGATTCGTCTCACGCTTACCGAAGGCAAGAATCGCCAGGTACGTCGAATGACCGCAGCAGTCGGGCACCCGACGTTGCGTCTCGTTCGCATCGCGATCGGCTCGATCACTCTGGAGGGTCTCGCGCCCGGACAATGGGACGCCATTACCCCAGAGGAAAAGCGTGAACTCCGGGACGGTCTCACGGGGTTGCGCCGAGCTGCCAATCGATCGGGGACTGGCCGGCGCGCTCCAGGGCGACGTTCACGGCGCTGAAGGGGCGACTGCCAAAGAAGCCTCGGTGCGCCGAGAGCGGCGACGGGTGGGGCGACTCGAGGATCGTGTGGCGGCTCTGGTCGACAAGTGCCTTCTTCTTGCGGGCGTGCGAACCCCAGAGGACGAAGACGACGTGCTCCGCCTTGGCCCCCACGTGCCCGATGACTCGATCCGTGAAGGTTTCCCAGCCGCGCCCTTGGTGGCTGGCTGGCTGATGAGCCCGGACGGTGAGCGTCGTGTTGAGCATGAGCACACCCTGCTCCGCCCACGAACACAGGTTGCCGTGTGCCGATGGCGGGATCCCGAGATCGGCCTCGAGTTCCTTAAAGATATTGACGAGCGAAGGCGGAAGCCGGACGCCGTCATTCACACTGAAGCAGAGACCGTTTGCCTGCCCTGGACCGTGGTACGGATCCTGCCCGAGAAGCACGACCCTCACGTCGGCGAATGGGGTGAGATGCAAAGCCGCAAAAACCTCGTCGTGCGGCGGGTACACCTCGTGGGCGGCTCGTTCCGCTGCGACGAAGCCCATGAGTTCCTGCCAGTACGGCTGCTCGAACTCGGCGCGCAAGACGGGATTCCAGTCGGTCCGTGGCGGCATACCGAGGGACCGTAGCGGGTGACCCAATCGCTGTTTGTGTCCTGCCGCCCGAGCGGCCAGACCCCGGGACCATGACCGAACCGCGGTACGACTGGACCATCGACGAGGTGCTTGCCGTCATCGAACGGCCGTTCCACGACCTCCTGGCCGCAGCACATGCGTGCCATCGCGAGCGGTTCGACCCGCACGAGATCGAGGGTGCCAAGCTGCTGTCGATCAAGACCGGCGCATGCCCCGAGGACTGCGCCTATTGCCCCCAGTCGGCTCGGAACGAGACCGACCTGCAGCCTGAACCCCTCATGGACCTGCCGGACATCCTCCCCAAAGCCGAACAGGCGAAGGCCGAAGGTGGCACCCGATTCTGTATGGGAGCGGCGTGGCGTTCACCGAACGATCGACAGGTCGACGAGGTTGCGGAGGCAGTCCACGCGGTCGCCGATCTCGGAATGGAGACGTGCGTGACACTCGGGATGCTCACCGAGCGTTAGGCCAAGACGCTGGCCGATGCTGGACTCGACTACTACAACCACAACCTCGACACCTCCCCCGACTTTTACGGCGAGATCATCACGACGCGTACCTATCAGGACCGCCTCGACACACTCGCGGCCTGCCGAGAGGTCGGTATCAGCCTCTGCTCGGGCGGGATCGTCGGCATGGGCGAGACGCGACGGCAGCGGGCGGGCCTGCTGCAGCAACGAGCCATCTTGAACCCGCATCCCGAGAGCGTTCCGATCAACCTCCTGATCCAGGTGCCGGGAACACCGCTCCACGGGCTACCCGAGTTTGAGCCGCTCGAGTTGGTGCGCACGATCGCGGCGGCACGAATCGTGATGCCCGAGTCGACGATCCGCTTGTCGGCGGGTCGTTCGTCGATGTCCGAGGAGACCCATGCGTTGTGCCTCCACGCCGGCGCATCGAGCGTTTTCCTCGGCGATCGTCTCCTCACGGCCGACAACAACGGCGACGACGCCGATGCTGCGATTCTCGATCAGCTCGACGTCAGTGTTCGGCCGCTCGATCAGCGGGTCTCCATCGAATCCTGAATCGGTTCGGCCGGCTGTTCACACGGGCCGATCGCCGACGATGCTGGCACGCTCCATGATGCGCACATCGGGGTAGTAGTCGCTCAGTGCGTAGTGCTGCACGATCCGATTGTCCCAGAGGGTCACCTGGTTCGGCTCCCATACGACCCGGTACTGGTATTCCATGATCGACGCCCGAGAAATCAGGTAGCGGAGAAGCTGGTTCCCCTCGTTCTCGTCCATGTCGACGACATGGGAGGTGAAGTAGGCGTTCACGAAAAGAAGCTTTCGACCGGTTTCGGGGTGGGTGCGCACGATCGGGTGGTGGACCACTGGGTACTGCTCGCGCATCTGGGCCTTCTTGCTGTCGTCGACGAAGCTGCCGAACGCCAAGGTGTAGTCGTGGGCAGCTTGCAGCCCATCGAGGCGCTCCTTCATCTCGTCGTCGAGTCCGTCGTACGCAGCGGCCATGTCGGAGAAGGCGGTGTCACCGCCGGTCGCAGGAACCTGAATCGATCGGAGGATTGCGCCCATCGACGGGTTCTCACGCCAGGTGACATCGTGATGCCAACCGTTTTCGAAGCCGCTCGCCTCGACACCCTTTTCGAAGCGCACCAACTCCGGATGCTCCTCACTCCCGAGCAGGAACGGATGCA
>Ga0255768_10003296_pt1 | contig 16070 bp, 10 predicted proteins | sample 071ome_33_FD_179983 | JGI IMG/M metagenome (GOLD analysis project Ga0255768, IMG submission 179983) | Coastal salt marsh microbial communities from the Groves Creek Marsh, Skidaway Island, Georgia - 071412AT metaG (version 2) | ecosystem: Environmental > Aquatic > Marine > Intertidal zone >...
GGATCGTCTTTATACGTTCGAGCATTTCGTATCATGCCTTCTTTTTGGTAACTGTGTTGCATCTTCCAGTTCACCTGCGCCATGCCGTCGTGTATGGATTTTACGACTGCCCTCTGTCCCATGCTGATGTGGTTTTTGGATACGAGTTTCTTGCACACAGCAGCCATCTTCGCATCGTATTTTCTAGTCGGTTCTAATCTCTGCAAATATTCATTGTCAATTGCAAACGCCGAGAAAAAGGCGTCTTCACGGTCACCATCTCCTTTTTCTCTACAAAAATCAAGAAAGTGAGTGCGTTCCACTTGTTCTTGCATCCTCCCCGACAAATTGATTCCGAGCTCGTTCCACTCGTGTCGTTGCAACATTTGCATTACAGCGCGCATTATTTTTTGTTGCTCAACGTCAACGATATCGCCCGGGCGATAGCAACCGCATTGCGTCGAGGTGAGATGGAACCTCTCAACCCGATCCGATTCTTCCGGGTCGCAGTGTCTGAGTCCGAGGGTATTCGTGTAATAGAAATCCCGTTCCACTTCATCGGAGAGTTCTTCCCCTTCACTCGTATACTCGTCCGATTGTCCGCTTGTCTTCACTTCTACTAGCAAATCTGGCAGCTCCTCGTCCAGATACACGTGATGTGCAACATCTTCTCGATCTTTTACTCTCTTGAGGAAAGCGTCTCCGGCGGCTAGCGGCCAAGAGGGCCCCCCAGGCCATTTCCCGTTCCACTTCTTCTTTGAAGCCTCTACCCGGATATCCTTTAACAATCCCACTCTGATGACATCTGAAACCGTTTCTACAATTCCAACCCAATTCCCATAAACTACCGTGGCCTCAGGATAAACTCTTCGTAACGTCTGGCACTCCTTTGAGTCCACTCCGTGCGCGTACTCCTTCGTCGCCGGACAGAACAGCGTCGCCTTCACGTTCACGTCTACAATTTTCCCGCACATCCCCAACGTATTCTTAGCTTTCACGCAATCATCACCAACTTTGAAATACCTTCTATCTAATATCGTTAAATCTTCCTCTTTACAACAGATTAAGTCTGACTCGCTGTACTCGTACAGCTCATCTTCCTTGTATCTCACCCAACGCTCATCTCTCGACGGTTGCTCCTGAAACGCGACTAAAACTTCCGAATTATCCTCTAAAACTTGGTCTTCCTCGTAGAACTCCGAATCCGAGTCGTGATACGTTTCCGCTACCGTTCCTATGTGGTACGCATCGAGAAACTCTTCGTCTGTCACCGGTGTTTCTTTTTCTTTTTCTTCTTCATCCCCTACGGCAGAATCATCTTCGGTGGCGACACTTTTCCTCCTCCTTTTCGTCGTCTGTTTTTTGCTCTGTTGTCGTTGTTGTTGTTGTTGTTGTTGTTGCTGTTGTTTCTTCTTACTCGTGACATTCTTCCCGATCGTCTCTTTCTTCCTCCTGCACACTAAATCTGCCGGTTGCAGCGTTCGAGAACTGTCGTCGTTGAGGTAGTGGTTGCTGCCGTTCGGCAGCACCATTCTCTCTCTCTCTTTGTTCTCGTATGTACGTGTTGTAAATTTGTGTTCGTGCGGAAAAACTAAAGCGCAAAAGTTTTTGTAGATATTTCTTCTTGTATTTCACCTCTCGTGGGTGACTCACACGCACAACTCAAGTCACTCAAAAATTCAAAAAAAAAGGAAAAACTCATCCTCACTCTTCTTTTGTGTGTGTGTGTTTACACATAGCGCGCGCAAATATCATAAAGAATGAAACCAACTCCGACGGTACAGTTCGACCAGACGCGCGTTCCAACCCCGTACGTCGTGCACTTGTGTTCTTTGCTCGAAGTCGCGTGTCAACCAAACTCGGAGATTGGAACTTCATCTTCTTCTTCTCGGAGAGAAAACGGTGGCGATGATGGAAGAGAGGGGAAAAATTTCGACGCGGAAAACGCGTACGAGAGTTTAACTTTGAAGTTTAGGAAGAAGATCGTGCGGTTCGTGACGAAAGAGATCATCGAGAGAGGGAAAATTTCTTCTTCGTCATCGTCGTCATCGTCGTTGCTGTGCGAACCTGATTCGGAGGAGTTTTGGAGGCGAGTGTATCGCTTTTTTGTTTTCCCTTCCAATTCCAAGAAGAAGAAGAAGAAGAATATGTTCGAGGAAGAAGAAGAAGAAAACGAAAGATACGAAGACGGAATGGAAATGTCGAGAGTACATACCACGAGTAAAGCGAACCCTAAGTATTATCACGACGATGAAGATGAAGATGATGAAGTTTACGAAGAAGAAGAAGAAGAAGAAGAAACGAGATACGATAAAACGCAGCAAATCGAGGATTTCTTCCACGTGTTGCAAACGAAGGAGAAGTATTTACTCGAGTCGGTGGACGAACTGGTGACAAAATTTGAACGCCTGCCGAGATGTTTAGCGAGAGACGCGAGAGATTGTTTCGTGGTGACGAGCGATGATGCGCGTTTAGACGACTTTGGCTCTACCGCTGACGAGAAGGATTTAGCGGTGAGGAAGATTGATCCAGAAAGCGTGTGCGGGAGGTTTTTACGACGACAGATTGTTGAATTTGAACGCTTGTCCTTTGACAGCGTGTGCGAATGTCACGAGATGTTAAGAAGGTATCGAGAAGATTTTGATGCATTCGTGAACGCAGCCGTGGATGAGATGAACGGTGGCGATAAAGGAGAGGTTACTTTCTTGATGCACAGAACGAGCAAAGGGAATGAACGCGCGATTGTGGATGCTTTGGTGGAGAAGTGCGAACGATTAGGGGTTAAGAAAAATTCAGCTCGCGAAGACGCGAGTATCGACGAGGAGGACGAAACGCTTCCGTTCGGCGTTGCGATGGGTTTAGGAGTTATTCTCGATCCGAGGGAGAAAGAATATAGCGGTAATAGTGGTAGCAATAATAGTGGGAATTCTGGTTTTCCGAGGAAGAACAACAAGAGCGTAGGCGCGGTGCTCCGTAAAGTTTTAGCAGAACACGAGCACACGGCGATTCACAACAGGCATCCGCGCGCGAGACACGTTGAAAGTTTGAAACAAAAAGACGTCGTCAACGCTCTCTTTCATTTACACAGACACTTTGAAATAAACGGAGATATTCCCGCGGATGAGTCCGTTTTGTTGCACGAGCTGATCAGCGCGGGAGGCGGAGGAAGTCGCAGCGCACACTCCATAACGCCCGTGTCGCAATCTGGGAGAAGAGCAGCGGAGGCTTTGATTGCGCTCGGCGCGACGCATGCGCAGTTCCATCATCGAAAAGAAACCGCGAGAGCGTTAGAAGAGGCTACGAGAATCGCGCAGCAATCTGGAGATGAAGACGCGTTAGCAAAGGCGTTAGCATTGAGCGGGCTTCTGGCAGAGTCGGAGTATTTCGACGACGATGACGACGAGGTTGACGTTGATGACGACGAAGATAGCGATGAAGACGTCGACGAGCCCTTTGAAGAATCATTCGACAGCGTCAAACAACAGCGAGAGCAGCAGTATCAGCAGCAGCAGCAGCAGCAGCAAAAGTATCATTTTTCTTTATCGTCTTCATCTGTCCTGAAAAAAGCGAAACGATCTCGAACGCTTTTACGTCGATGTTTAAAGCTTGGCAGACAGTTGAAAAATCCAGCGCTTGCGAGCTACGCTGAACTGGCGTTAGCGAGACAAGCGGCTGTGTTTCCGAACGATGGCGGAAAGGATCGCATCATGGAGGAACGTCGAGCGCCATTGACGAGCAAAAACGCGGGCATAGCTGCTGCAACGACGAAAGGTACCACTTCGTTCGTTTCCGCACCCACGTCAACGCAAATATCTGCTCCAGAGGTGGTCGAGAAAGCTATTCAAAACGTCGAAATTTTGTCGCATAAAACGACACTCGTCTCTTCCGCGCCAGCCACGAGAACGACCGCAGAACACATGCGCAAACAAGAGATGATTTTGCGTGAAAAGGGTGCTTCCAATAATCCATCCTCTGGAAATGCAGGAGGCACGAATGCCGCCGGGCAGCAACAGCAGCAAACGCAAGGCAACCAATCGCTGGATGCCATCGCCGTCGCCCAAGCGACGTCTTTGATTCGAATGAATGAAATTTATCCCGCATCTTCATCCACTATGGCCTCTTCGTCAACATCTAGCGGCAAAGTTACCCACACGTCTTTGGGCACCTTGCAACGTTACGCTACTTTTGACACGGCCAAAGAAACAAAAAACGCCATCAACTGTTTGCGCACTCCTGCGTTTGCGATGCAATCGACGACGTGGTCGACGCGAGGCGACGACGGGCTAGCGAGAATTGCCACTTTAAAAGCACTATCTGAGGGGACTTTGAAAGATGCTTCGCCTTTGGACGCCGCGAGAGCGTTTGCCGTTTTATCGAAATCCACGCAAATGACACGAGGCACGGAGCGCGCTTTGATGGAACTCGAAAAAGCGGAATCGCGTTTGCGCGAGCACGTGGACGATAACGAGGAAGTTTCGAGGGAGTTGAATGCGGCGAGAATTTCGATATTATTTGATGATGCAATCGCGCGTAACGACTGTTTCGAAGCGAATGAATACATGCGACAGATGCACGCGTTGGTTCATCCAATTGGCGAGAAGACAGATTCGAGCGCAGTTTTAGAAGCGAATCGAGCGTTGGCTGAAATTTTCGCGACGAGTGGAAACTACGCGGAATCATTCGAAAGTTTTCTAAGAGGAGCGGATATTCTGACCTTCACTTCCTCTCAACTTGAAAACGATTCGTCGATAAAAAGTGGGAACAGTAGCGCGGACCCGAGAAACGCGATGCACGTTTTGAAATCGGAGTTGGGCGTCGCCGAGACGTTTAAAAATTCTCAAAACTACGCGTTTGCGTTGTTGAGAGCGCTAGGAGTGGATAAACGTGCGACAGATTTAGGCGTCGACCAATACGCGTTGTTTGCGAAACTTATCGTCGCGGAGTGCTTGGTTGAGTTAAAAGGCTCGCACGCGAACTTGGGCAAACTTTATTTAGAGAAGTACTCGAGAGCCTTTTTAAGCTCGAACGAGTTGCGCTTACGAGCTCGATTTCATTTGATCAACGCCAAAGCGTCTTTAGAGGTCAACATCGGAGATGAAACGGACGAGGAAATAGAAGAAACGATTGAATCCATCGTCGATGACTTGAATCGCGCTTCTGCGTTCGGAGAAAAGCTCGGTAACATCGACATCGTCAAAGAATCGCAATATTTACTCGCACAGACGTATCATTTTCTGAACGATGTTGAAAATCGCAACGAAGCGTCCAGGGCGTTTCGCGAACTTTGTATTATCGGTAGTAGCAGTCAATAGCAAAAATATTAGCAATAACAACAACAAAATCAATATTAAGCAAAGCAGATAGAGGTCATATTAAGCAGAACCCTCTGCAACGAACCCAAACTTATTATCGTGCACGTACACCAACTTGCAATCTTCTAGGTATTTCGCGTCGTGAATCCTCCCGCCTTCGATGTATCCCGCGTCACCTTTGTTCAAAATCAAAGGTTCTCCGTCCTCGACGAGTTTATCCCCTTCTTTCTTAAAAAACTGCACGGACATTTTCCCTTCGACGACAACGGTCATGTCGTCGCCCGGGTGCGAATGCGGCGGCTCGCTAGAACCCGCCTCCCACTTCTCCATCATCACGTCGACGCCGTTCTCATCGGTCGGGACTGTTCCTCTCATCGTGAATCCTTCGGGTGTATCCGGAACAACTTTGTGGTGTTTCCACACGCCAGATGTTGCAGAAGTAGACATGGCACGGAGTAATTGAGGGTTTCCAGAGACGAGTTTTTGTGCGGCTCTACGAAGCATGTGCGCACTCGCGTGTGCGCGTATGAACGTGCGTGTGTTGTGGCCATTGATGATTGGATATCTTTTTTTATACCTTTTTGCTGTGCTTCCACGTGGTCCACGTCTTTACTTTTTTTGTTTGATTTTTTAATTTTACACTTCTCTACACTTCTTCGTCTCCCAAAACGTCTTCCTCTCCTCCTCCTCCTCCTCTTCCTCCTCCTCGAACGTCTTCTTCGAGTAAGCGTTCTTCGAGGTCGTCGCCGCGATCGACGAGATCTGTTTCCTCTGTTTCCTCTTCTTCTACTACTTCTAGGAATGGTTTCGGCGCTCCGACGAAAGCCGACGCCGCGCATAACAGCAAGGCGGAACAGGTAACTATGGTCGTTAAGACGACGAAAAGGATCCACGTCCATTTGATGGTGATATTTGCACTCGCGAGCGCGGCAGAGATGTCCTCCGTTCGAGCGTTGAACATTCGTATGACTATTTCATCCGTCGTATTCGTCGTCGTCGTCGATGGAACGCCAATGGCAAAGATACCTACGGTGTTCGGCGCGGCATTCGGAGCGATGTCCTCGTCGTCGTTGAACACGGAGTAGGCCAAAGAGACGAATTTAAACTGCTGCGCATTATCGTCTCCTCCTTCAGCGCTCTCATCGTCTTTGTTCTTATTACGACTGTTCAAAGAAGACGAAGAAGAATACGCTAAAATCGGTTCAACCGGCGATTTCAGTTTCGAGGAAACTAAAATCGCTTCGCTCGAGAACATTTGTAATCGAAACAGTATGCCGTCGTTTTTCGTTTGCCTCTCCAACGCAATCACGTAATCGTCTACCGCCTGGAACGCTACCGGTTCGTATTCGCGAGACACTATGTACGAGAAACTCGAAGCCTCGCCATCTGTAGCCACTCCGTCGTCTTCGTTCAACTCCACGCAAAAACCGTCATATATCACTCTCCCTCCGGCTCTTTTCGTATCAGAGCACAACGCGCACAATTTCGCTTTTCGACGTTCCGCGCCATCCTTTTTATTCACTCGAAAGAGCGTAAAAACTTCTTTGCTTTTCCCGCAGCGCGCGTTCGCGTGTTCTCGAAAAGGTTTCGTGATGTTATTCGCCGCATTCTTGGTCCGTTCTTCTTCGTCGTTAAATTTCGCATAAAGTATCTCCCCGTTCTCTCGCAACGCAAACGCTCCCGCGGAAGAGCTCGTCGTCGCCTCGATCCCGTTTCCGTAACTATCGCTGCTACTACTACCACTATTATCCCTATCGTTACTATTATCGTCGCTAAAAAAGAACCCGACCAACTCTCCTTTCTCCTCTACGTTTACTAAACTTCTCTTCGTCGCTCGACTTTTTTCATCCGCTGCGGCAGTTGTCGTTCTTCTCGAGAAAGCCAGTTCCATCCCGACCAACTCGCCCGTGGTGGCTTTGTACACCTCTAAAGCTCTTCTTCTTTTAACGACCTTCTCTTCGTCGTCGGTGTATCTCGCACCGACGACATCTGTCAACGAAAAAACCGTATTAGCATTCTTTTGAAACGAAGAAGAAGAAAAAGAAGCGTTCACGAGTAAACTCCCGGATTGTTCAAACACCCATCGCGCTCTCGTCGTCGTCTCCTTCGTCGTCGTCGTCCTCGTTCTCGAGCGGGGGACATCGTTTTCTTCTCGACTGCGAATGGAGATCTCTTCCGTCGTCGCGAGAGCAAAAAAACAGGAGAAGAAGAGACGAAAGAAAACGACGACGACGACGACGAAGGAGAGCGAAAAAGAAGAGCGAGAAGACGGAAGAGACAAAAGTGCTCTTTTCTGCCGTTTCCCGCGTTCGCTCATTAATTTGTCTCTTTCAATCGTTTGCGTGTAACTTTCTCTTTTATGTAGTTTTATTTCTTCGAGCGGTTGCGCATTTTCTTCTTTTTTGCTCTGACGTCTGAGTGACGACGCGTAAAAACTCTTCATTTCTCAAAAAAAGTAAACACACACGAACAAACAAAACACCGGACTTGTTGGGACAGAGACAGACACACACACACACACACAGAGAGAGATAGAGAGAGAAAGAAAAATGAGCTCGAGCTTTTGTTGTTGTTCTTTTTCTTCTTCTTCTTCTTCTTTGTCGTCGTCGTCGTCGTTGTTGAAAAGGAGGAGGAAGAGAAGCGTCGTCTTCGCGGGGAGGACGACGACGACGAAAATAAAGTCGCTCTCTTCGTCTTCGTCTTCGTCGGAAGAGAAAGAAGAAGACCAAGAGTCACCGACAATAATAACAACAACAACAACAACAACAACAAAAACGACGACGACGATGGAAAACGACGACCTCGAATACTCCAAAGCGGCTCTGACCGCTCGATTATCCAACTATTGCTATAAAACGAATTTGAAAGAGTTATTAGAGGCGGATGGATATTCTCTTGTGTACGAGAAATATACTTCGGTGACGAGAGTGTACGTCTGCGATCGAAAGATTGGTTTCGACGAGAAGACGAAAGAAGACGTCGTGGAGAGAACGATCGTGGCGAGAGGCGCCGTGTGGGGGGACGACCAGAACGTGGATAGAATTCGATTATCTAATCAAATTTCAAAGGTTTGGCCGACGCAAGTGGCTCCGAACGTGCCCGTAGGATGTCACACCGGCGTGTTCGAAATGGCGGAGGAATTTTTTAACGAATTAACGCCGTATATTAACGGCCCTGACGTCGGAAAAGAAGTGAAGCAGTTGACGTTTTGTGGGCATTCCTTGGGTGGATCGATCGCGACGATATTAGCGGTGTGGACAAAGTTGAGACTAGAGGTGGATTGCGCCAAGATGAACGTGAACGTGCACACGTACGGGTCGCCGAACGTTCTCGCGTTGGACATGTCTTTGTTGAACAAAATGGAAAAAGAAGAGAAGGAGAAATTTCGCGGGTACCCGAAATCGGCGTTAGACGCGATTGGTTTTGAAGAGTCTGCGTTGAGAGCGCACGTTTTGAGCAACGATATCGTTCCGAGAATGTGGTTATCACACGATCCGGTTTTTAACACCTTGAAATCGAACGAGTGGGGCGCAAACTTATTAAAGTGGAAAGAAGAAACGTTCGGAAGGAGAGGAATGTTAACCATGGATCGTTTTTTATACGAAGTGAGTGGTTATTTAGTATTTTTAGAGCTGGGAACCGATAACGCCGCGAAAAGGGCGGTGGTGAAAGAGACTGCAAACTTAGAGACGCATTTAGAACGGTTGACGTGGCAGTTGGAAGATTTTACTTCTGGCGCGCAGAACAATCCGTTGCGAGCGCTTGCGCCGGCGTTGGAGCACAATTCTCAGAATTACGTAGACGTCATGCAGTACCTCGCGGTGAACGCGTTGTTGGTAAAGAGAAAACAGTGAAGTAATAGAAGGAATAGGAGAGACGAAGTATTAGAGCACGATATTAAAGCGTGTAAAATTGATGATAGATGCATATGCCGCCGCCGCGAAATTATTAAATTATTATAACGATGATCACGATTGAAATTCTTTCATATAACAATACAACAATTTTCTTCTTTTTTATTTCTTTTTTCGAGCGGCTTTGGCTTCCTCTCGCTCCTGGATCCGTCGTTGCGCGCGGTTGAGTTTCTTCGGAGGAGCAGTTGTCGCCGGTTGTCCAGCGCTAGCACTACTACCACTACTCCCAGTCGCAACCGGTGGAGTCGAATGACTCACCCATAACTGGGACACCCACTTCTCGCACCCGTCCTCGGCCTCGGTTGCTGTGTGCAACGTCCTCGGGTCCGGCATCGCCGCCACGCTCGCGGGGAAGAAAACCAAGCACTTCCCTTTCTTCGGTTGAACGTTCAAATCTAAGTGCTCGAATCGAGTGACCCCGCCGTTCGGAACGTCGTTCAAATATACCAAAACTGTCGCTCTTCTTTGATACCCTTTCTCCGTGGCGATGCCAATCGGAAACGCGTCTTCGTGTTTTTTAAAATACTCCCCTCCGCTATAGTGCGCGACTTGCGGCAACTCGAAAGCCCACTCGCCTTTCCCGCCAGTCGGCGCTTTGAACGCGTTCTTCTTTGCGCTCAATCCTCGTATATCCGGCAACAATTTCTCCGCGCTCGCTAAAATCGCTTTTTTACTCGCGTGATTTTCCAACCCGTGCGAGTTCAACGCCACCGTCCTGCTCGTGCGAATGTTCTCGTTCGCAGCGCCGCCGCCGATGGCGGAGACTTTCAACCCGCCGCTCGTTTTCGCCGCCAACACTAAATTATCGCACTCTTTCTCCGAGATGAAATCCTCCACCGTAAACACCGGTGGATCGAGATTCAAAACCGAGATTTTCGTCTCGTCGTACGCTTCGTCGATGGACATGAACTCGTACGCTAAAAACCTTCTGAAGGAGACTTTAAAATCTTCCGCCTGCGCGGATAACTGCATTCCACCAGATGCGAGTTGTTCCGGAGGAATTTTCGAGAGCGTTTGTCGTTCGTGCGCCGGTATAAACGCCGGCGGTTGTTGTTGCTGCTGCTGCTGTGGGGAAGAAGAAGAAGTGGCTTCCGCTCGTGTTGTCATTCTACTTCGTCTCGTTCTTCTGTTACTCGACGACGACGACGACAGAGAAGAACGCGAAGAAGAAGAAATAGGTTTGTTGTTCGTTGTTATCCATCTCTCATCGACATCGCGCAACGAGCGCCGACCAGAAGACGACGACGACGACGACGACGACGACGACGACGAAACCGCGTCGCGGTGATAGTGATGGTGCAAAACAACGCGCGATAGCGACGATGACGCGGCGACCACAGAGAGAGATGATGTCATGAAATTTTCAAATATATGTGTGTATACTTCTCTCTGTCTGCGCGCTCTTTTTGTGGATAGCTGCACTTTTTTTTTCCAATTTTACGCGCTCAAATACGTATTTTGTGTTTATACTAATAACAAACCATGCCGCCGGTTGTCGCGGGAAGCGGTGTGAACGAGAGCAACAACAACAGCAGCAGCGATGATACCGACGACGACGAAGAAGAAGAAGAACTGAGCCGAAGAACGTATCTCGGTTTTAGCGGTCGAATGGTTACGTCCAAAGAAGTCGACGCGGTGGATGCGTACGCGACGAAAGTCGGCGGCGAACCAAAGTTTTCCGCGACAGAAGAAAAAGGAGACGACGACGATGAAGGAAAGGAGACGACGACGATGTCGTCGTTGTTATCGGAGGAGCAAATGCGGTGCAAGTCGTGCGAGAGTAAACTGTCGCTGATTTTCCAAGCGTACGCGCCGTTGACGGCGATCGGGGACGGCGTGCGAGAAGATATTCTCGAACGAACTTTGTACGTGTTTTCGTGCACGAATTTTACGCGCTGTTGCTCGGGAGGAGGGGCATCGGACGTCAACGACGCGACGACGACGACGGGAAAATGGAGAGCGTTTCGAGTGCAAAAAAGGAAAAAAGAAACGAGCGATAGCAACAGTGGTAGTAGTATTGAGAATACTGTTAATAATAATAACAGCATGGATTTGAACGCGAAGGAAAAGAACGAGGATTTGTTTGGAACGAACGACGATTGGGGGTGCGACGAGAGCAAAGACGATTGGAACGTCGACGACGACGACGACGCGAGAAAAGAAGAGGAGGAGTCTTTGGAGCAGCTGACGAAACAGTTAGACGAGGCGATGTTGAAAGAAAAAGAGAGGAAAGAGGAGCTCGAGCTACTCGAAGAAGAAGACGATGATGACGACGACGATGAAACGCAAATTGAATCGTATCACGAGGACGCTCCAAACGCGTTGCCGGAATTTTACGTGTGTTCAGATTTAGAACCTATAAAGGCAGAGGCGAAGAGAAAAGCGTTAGGTTTAAACGATAAAGTAGATTCAATGTTGCGTAAATACGCCCAAGAGGAAGGCTTGGAAGTTTCGGAGATTGAGAAGAGTTTACTCGAGTTGCACGCCGGAGGGAAAGTCGCGGAGATGAAGGACATGATGGACGAATCTGGAACGAGGGAAGTCTCGTCCTCGTGGCAAGGCGAAACGTACGAAAAAGGCGAATCCATCAACGCATCCGAACAGTATTTGAAGTTTCAAAAACGCATAGCTCGAGCGCCGGAACAAATCGCTCGATACCGTTTTCGAACGCGCGATTGCGATATCGTTTGGCCAGATGAGGATGTGCCGACGAGGAAATCAAAACCGTGCGAGAAATGCAAAGGCAAACGCGAGATGGAATTACAGTTGACGCCCGGATTGTTGAAAGAAATCGAAGACGCGTTGCGTTTACGAGCAAAAGCCGGAAGGAAGGGAGGTATTTCAGAATCTGATGCGATTGCTTTCGATTTCAATGCCGTGGGGGTCTGGACGTGCACGAACTCGTGTTTCGACGAGAGCCAGACGACGTGCGTTCGCGAGGAGGAGGTTTTTGTCGCATCCGATGGAATAGATCAATCCATATTAGCAAAATTAGCCGCAGCAAAATGAGAGAAGAGCAATACGAACTGATTTAGAGCTACTTCGTACAAATATCTAGTAAATTACACTGCTACATGCGCGATACTATATCAGCGACGCGTTCAACAGTCGCATTTCTAATACTTTCATCGTGGAAGAGTTTCAACTCGACGCGATACCGTTTCAATTCGTTTGCCATTTCTTTCGTGACCTCGCAGATGGACGAGTTGTTGTTCGACTCGTTTATTTCTTCCACTTCGTCGTTGCTTTTGATCTCGGTAAACGTTTCGAGTATTCGCGCGCTCGCTTTTTCTGTGCCTTCGCTCGCGTCGATCCATTGAAATTGCTTTTCCGATCGAAGCCACGTGAATTGCCTCTTCGCGTACATTCTAGTTTCTCTTTGTAACTCTTCGATGAACTCGAGGAGTAGAGCGGCGTATCTGTTCTTCGCGGTTTCGCCATTGTTCTCTCTTTCTCGTTTACATTTCAATAAATAATCGATCGCTTGCGCGTACCCGATCGCTCTCGACGCCGAATTCGTGTTCGGCTTCACCCCTTCTCTCAACAAATACGCCGCTTCGTCCAGTATGCCGTTTGCGACCATTTCTTCGACTCTTTGATCCATTCTTCGATATAGATCGATTCTGTTCATCGATAACGCGTAACAGTGAAACTGTTTACTTTCATCCTTGACTGGTTGGAAAGATCCTTTCGGCTTTCCTCCGGAAACGTCTAAAATTTCCAACGCTCTCGTTAATCTGTACCAGTCGTTTCGTGCCAGTTTCCCCGCGGTTTCCGAATCGCCTCGCTGTTTTAAATACTCGATGGCTTCATCCCAAGCCGCCATTGCATCCATCGCGTCATCATCGGCGTCACTATTATCGCTATTTGCATTGCTACTGCTTTTATATCTATCTCGAATTTCCTGTACTTGCTTTTCTGCTCTCAAACTGCTCTCTTTCGTCGATTTCGGTACGTTCGGTTTCCCGTCCGTCAACCATTTCACGTACATCCCGGTCCCGCCGCATACGATGGGCACTTTCCCTCTCTCGTGAATATCGTCTATCCACCGATTCGCCAACTCGTAAAACTCCCCGACGTCAAAATCTTCCGTCACGGGTGATTTTAAATCCAAACCGTGGTGTCGGATCGACTGCATGTCTTCTTCGGACAGCTTCGCCGAACCGACGTTCAAGTTTCGGTACACTTGCACCGAATCGGCGGAGATAATTTCTCCGTCGAGTTGTTTCGCGATGGAGATGGCGACGGAGGATTTCCCCACCGACGTCGGGCCGGAAATCACCAGCACTCGTTTCTTTCTGTCGTTGTTGTTGTTGTTGTTCGCGTCATCGTCGTTACCACCACCAACAACAACAACACCATCTTCGCTTTGACGACGTCGCACGGCAGCGGCGCTCAACGGTTTCCTCTGATTTTTACGCGCGACAACGACGACAGAACCGCCTCCTCTCGTTTGTCCTCCTCGCGTTGTCGTCAAAAAACCTCTCGTCGTCGTCGTCGTCCTCTGTCGCGCAAAGTTTGTTTTCGCGACGGTTAACGCGGCGGCGCGAGTCGCCGCGGCGACTGCGGCCCTCATTTATTTAGTGTGAAGTCGTTCGTTCTCCACATTTTTTTTCCCTACTACGACTACTCACTAAAATGAACAACAACAACAACAACAACAACAACAACTCGATGACGACGACGATGATGAACGCGATGAAGCGAGTCGAACGCTTGAAAACGCAAGTCGTCGTCGACTCGCGCGATGATAACGCTGGCGGTATTCCGACGACGAGCGCGACCAGACTCGAACGACAAGAAACTTTCTTTTCCTCTCCGTGGGTGCGTTTTTTTTTTCTCTCTCTTTTTGTGTTTTTACTTAACGGTGCATCGAATCGCTTTTTTTCTCTCTTTCTCTCTTTTCGCGACGCTCTCTCACTCGTTGTTGTGACTGTTGATGTGTTTGATGTGCAGGCTTCTAAACATCCGGACGACGTGGTCATCGTCTGCGCGTTGAGAACGCCAATCACGCGCGCGAGAAAAGGCGGATTGAAAGATACCACCGCGGACGATCTCGTGGCAACGGTTTTGCACGCAGCCATGAAAGAGACAAAAAATATAAATCCTACAGACATTGGCGACGTGGTCGTGGGATCTGTGTTGGGAGATTCGAGCCAACGCGCAAACGAGTGCAGAATTGGAATGTTTTTAGCCGGTTTTCCGGTGAAAGTTCCGGTGAGGACGGTGAACAGACAGTGTTCGAGCGGATTGCAAGCGTGCGCGGACGTGGCGAGCGCGATTAAAGCTGGATATTACGAGGTTGGCATCGCGGCTGGCGTGGAGACGATGAGTAAAAATCCCATGAAATGGGACGGAGGGTTTAATCCAAAAGCTGCGAGCGTGACAAACGCGCAGAATTGCTTAATACCCATGGGTGTCACGAGTGAAAACGTAGCCGCGAAGTGGCACATTTCGAGAGAGGAGCAAGACGCGTTCGCGGCGGAGAGTCACAGGAGAGCCGCGGAGGCGAGGCGAAACGGGAAGTTTAAGAGTCAAATCGTGCCCGTGGTGACGAAAATTATCGATAAAGAGACGAAAGTGGAGAAAGAAGTCATCGTTACCGAGGATGATGGGATTCGAGAAGGCGTGACGGTGGAAAATTTAGCAAAGTTGAAACCGGTGTTCAAAAAAGGCGGGAGCACGACAGCCGGGAACGCGAGTCAAGTCAGCGATGGCGCTGGGGTAGTCATTTTGTGTAAACGATCGTACGCGATGAAACACGGGTTGAAAGTTATGGCCAAGTGGAAATCCTTCAGCGCAGTTGGGTGTCCGCCGGAAATTATGGGCATTGGCCCAGCCGTGGCCATTCCGGACGCGTGCGAAAGAGCGGGCGTGAAAGTTTCTGATATCAATTTGTTCGAGCTGAACGAAGCATTTGCGAGTCAAGCGTCGTATTGCGTGAACCATTTGAAGTTAAATAAAGATATCGTGAACGTAAACGGGGGTGCTATTGCGCTCGGACATCCGTTAGGGGCGACCGGGGCGAGGTGCATGGCGACGTTGCTGCATGAGATGCATAGTAGAGACCCATCGTGTAAGCTCGGGGTGGTGTCAATGTGTATTGGAAGCGGTATGGGCGCTGCTGCCGTCGTGGAAAGAGAGTAAAAATTGTTATAAAGATACTAGGTACCATTTAATATGAAACACATAAGGAGACAGAAATGTACGTACAAGTGTTGCTTTGAATTTGTGACTTTCTCTAATTTTTGCTGTGTGTGTGCTACAACTCTATAATTTTTTTAAATATCTAACGTTTCCTCTTCATCTGCTTCTGCTTCCTCGACGTCTTCAAACGCGGTGAGGTCGTCTTTCGATCCGAGCGAGGCAGAAACGGACGAGGTATTTCCACCGAGGACAAATTCTGCGGCGTCTAACTTCAACCTCGAAACCGCCGCGGTTGCCTTTTCAGCCAGGCCTTTCCCCCGTCCCCTGCTGAAACCTGGAGTACCGTCCGGGCCTTTTGAAAGCGTGAATTGAGACCCAACGAATTGTGGTCTCGGAGAATCGCGCCCGCCGTTATCGCTTCCCATCGCTGAATTTGACCTCGTTGGCGTCGAAACGCCTGCATTCGGACCTTCTTTCGTTCTCTTAATACGTTTCGCGGTGTACTCTTTATTCTCACCTTGCGATTGGTTCACGAAATACGTCGCCTCGTCCCCTTCGAATAAGGTCACGCCGCCATCCACATCCGCACCGTGGAAGAATGCTTTCCCGACTTCACCGGTATCTGGATCACTGTGTGACAAAAATCCGTAAGAACCTTCGCTTTTCGTGCTCAGGACGGTACCGGTAAATTGTACTAATTTTACTTTCGTCGCAAACT
>Ga0255768_10003315_pt1 | contig 15994 bp, 25 predicted proteins | sample 071ome_33_FD_179983 | JGI IMG/M metagenome (GOLD analysis project Ga0255768, IMG submission 179983) | Coastal salt marsh microbial communities from the Groves Creek Marsh, Skidaway Island, Georgia - 071412AT metaG (version 2) | ecosystem: Environmental > Aquatic > Marine > Intertidal zone >...
CGGTTATGCTTGTATTAACATGGACTTAGCTGACCAAGGAGTCACTACTAACAAGTCTATGATATTCGATACGTTTATGAAGAAGGGTACTAAGTATGCAGGTGAGCTAGCACTTAGTAACCTTGTGGCCCTGAGGCAAGTGCTAGAGTGGAACATAGCACATGGGATACAGGTGTATCGCATGACCTCAAAGCTGTTCCCCTGGGCTTGTGACTACCGGTTCGAAGACCTTCCTAACTGGTCAGCAATATTACCAGTAATGGAAGATATCGGTAAGTACTGCGACGAGAATGATATACGTCTTAGCTTTCACCCCGGACCCTATAATAACCTAGGTAGTCCTGACAGAGACGTAATCAAGTCCACTATCGTAGATCTAGAGATACACAGTCAGATTATGGACTACCTCGGTAGACCTAGTAGTCATGAAGCTAAGATCAATATACATCTTGGCGGTGCCTATGGAGATAAGGAATCTGCTATAAGGAGATTCAATCTTAACTTCAAAAAGCTCAGCAAGGGACTACAGTCTCGCCTTACCTTGGAGAACGATGACCGAGAGTCATTGTACTCTGTAGCTGATCTGTACAAAGCTCATGAAGCTACAGGAATAGCTATTGTATTTGACGGCCATCACTGGCAAGTTGGTGCTAAGTCAGGATCTTATCAAGAAGACCTACTTAAAGCTTATGGCACCTGGGGCAGCGTAACACCTACGTTACACTGGTCCAACTCACGTAGTAAATGGGAAGACCCTAAAGCAAAGGTCAATGCCCATACAGATTGGTACTATGAAACAATGTCCCTTCCTAGTCTAGACTGCGATATTATTCTCGAATCTAAAATGAAGGAGAGGGCATTACTTAAATACATTAAGGAGATGTGATATGATCGATTCATACTTCACAGTTACAACAAAAGTTAGAGTTAGAGTAAAAGAGATCACAGATCTATTGTGCTGTGGGTTAGAGGGAGGTATCCATCATTGGGCAGGGTTTAGATCAGGCTACAATCCTGAGCCAGAAGAGTTAGCCCGTTATACTGAGGGCTGCTACAAGGGACTTCCTGTCTATGCTCTCGAGCATCCAAACTATGTTCTAATTATTCAGGACCGTAATACCATGGAGGAATACCCTATTACACTAGATAGACTCAAACTGGGACTAACTGATATGGCTGCGAAGTTCCCACATCACTTTAGTAACGTTATGCAAGATAACTGTGACGCAGAGACTGGTGATGTATTTTTACAGTGCTGCGTGTTTGGAGATATTATTTATGGTTAAAGTAAGCTTGTTAGTTAGCAGTTTATCTGCACTTCTGTTTATTGCAGCGTTTATCTCTAAACCTACGCCGGATGACATTGTTACACATGCCTTGGCTAAGTGTAGCAAGCCAGAAGAAAAGGCTATGTTTGCGTTGGGGCTTGCTTTCTTACTTCCAAAGTCTAGTCAGCATAGTTCATTGAATCCCTTAGCTGCCATGATTACTTCAGAGACTAAGGGTAGGATTGTGTTCCATGAGGGAAGGCTTAGTACTTGGGTAACTTTAGAGGGAACGACTATTGCCTATGCTGCAATGGGCATGTATAAGATCCCTACTTGTAAGCAATTAAGGAGTTTCAAATGAGCTTAGCAGAGCAGTATACAGAAGACAGAACCTTAACTAAGACTATGGTTGAGGCTACGTTCCGTAGAGACAATGTACCAGAGGATCTTATCACCGAGTACTTTGAGTGTTATGATAGAGAAACTGAGCTGGGCCTAAAAATCGCTCAGTGGTTAGATGATAACCGTCCCGAGAAGCCTACAGAAGATGCTAATTAAGTTACTTATACTTTGTATATTATGTAGCATTATCTGGGACTTAGGTAACCCGGCGTGATAGCAGCACTTTATGGCCTGGCCATTATAGTATTATACTGGGCTCCAGTTGGTATCTTCCTTCATGGTTACTATGTGCATAAGTATGGAGGTAATCGTGATGAAGCAGAGTTTCAGTTAGATAAAGACATGAAGACATGGGCGCCCGCAGTAGGCGCCTTGTTAGTACTACTCTTACCTGAGTCTACACTCATAGCTATAGCTGCAGTAGGTATGTGCTTTGAGGCATACATGACCTACACAGACGATGAGGGGAGTATCGGTAAGTTTAAAAGATTCCTAAAGGGGGATGATGATGAGTGATACTACTTACAAAGTTATTCGTATGTTTAGAGACAGTAGTAAGCGCATGATCATTAAGACAGGGCTTACCCTAGAGGAAGCTCAGGAACACTGTCGTGACCCAGAAACTAGTAGCAGTACTGCTACAGGTATTGTAGAGCTTACCCTAACCAAGAACTTCGGTCCTTGGTTTGATGGATACGAGGAAGAGTAATGTTACAGTTCTTCCAAACACGTATGGGTCAAGAATTCTTTCAAGGAACTATACCTAGGGTAGTAAGGGCGCTAGAGACTATTGCTACTAGCTACGATAGTAACCTACGGGAGCGAGTAGAGGTTTTAGAGTTAGCCTTAAACTTGCCCTCTAAAGGTAAGGTAGTTTGTAAGGATCAATTTAGTTTTATCCTAGGTATAAGAGAAGAGGGTACCAATTTATACTATCTCTCTTTCCCTACACAGAAAGACTCTCTTATTGAGCAGTACCGGGATAATCCTGAAGCTGAGGAAGCTATAAGTTACTCCGCAGTACCCGCAACAGTAGTAGCACAGCTAATAGTTAACCACCGTGGCTTAGATGCCTAACTGGTGTGAAAACTGGGTAACCTTCACAGGGGAACCAGAGAATATAGCTAAGTTAGCTAGACTTATAACAGCGCCTGTAAAGTGTATCTCAGTAGGTAATGGTTGGTTAACTAAGCTCAGCTTTGATCAGCCACCCTGGGAGTATGGCGAGCCTTTTATATCGGACTTAAGGTCTGGTGAGTCGGTTATGTCTAGGACTCTAGGTTTCTTAGATAAGTCTAATTACGTCTACGAAACGATGGTGCACGAGCTTGGTACAAAGTGGGACTTCGACTTAGACAACATAGAGATAACAGATAGAGAGATACGGGGTTATGCACAAACAGCGTGGTCACCTCCCAGCGGATGGTTTAGAGTGGTGTGTAAGCACTATACCCTCGAGGGTGAGTTAGCTTCAGGCGAAAGTGGTAATGACTTCGGGTGCCTAACCGTAATAGAGGGTAATCAGGAACATCAATATGGTTCCCCCTATAACTTCTGGTCTTGTCTAAACTATGAGAGCCCAGAAGAGTTTAAAGATCAGCTCTTAGACCTAAACGATGAGTATCCTGAGTATATAGATAATATACATAAGGAATCAGCCTTATGGCCTAAATCGTGGGCAGAGTACAAAGAACGCTTCCACGAGAGGACCACGCAAATTTAACCTTTTTTTCGGTATAAGTATATGCTGAAGGGGTTTAGAACATTTGACATACAATGTTCAAGTCCTGGAGGAGGTCAGCTGAAGGTTATCGACGGATAACTGGACGCAAATCGTGGTGAGGCACGATGACCTAGGGGGCTTGACGAAGTTTCCCTTTGCCCCCCTCCCGAATGGGGGGGCTTAAAAGTTCCGGTTAAATCCTGACCGGAGACTCCCCTACCGCACATAGGGGAGGTACAGACCAAAGGTATTCGGGCTGTGTGTCCTTGCGGGGGGTTATACCCCTGCAGGGGCCCGAAGTAGTATATCGATCCGGTGATATACGAGGTCATGAAAATTCCGGAGTTCCCTAGGTAGGGGATGTGTTTCTAGGCCGTGGTGGTCTAGGTCTACATCCCCTACCGCTGCTTTTTTAGCTCCCAGAGTTGGCTACGCAAATAACACCTCCTATTTGGTATAAGTAAGTGTTCTTATCGAGGTAGTTATAAACTACCAAATTCTAACTTAGACACCATGGAGGTTAATCATGGTAAAATCAAAGAACGAAATCTCCCCACGCGATTGTCATCCAGGTGTGGTGGAGTTGGCGAAGGCCTTGGGTGGGATCGCAAAGGATGTGACACTTGTAGGCGGCTCGATCCTCAACCTTTGGACCGGAACCACACCCAAGGACTGGGACTTGGTGTTGTTCGGTACACCATTCCCCGCAATCCAAACCAAGCTTGAGGAACTTGGTCTGGCAGCACCGATGGTGGGTGCTTCCTTCGGGATCATCACAACCCACTTGCCTGATGGCACGGCGGTGGACATTAGTATCCCACGTCGGGACAATCAAGTGGGTAAGTCACATTCGGATATCATCGTAGAGACAGATCCAGACATGAGTATAAAGGAGGAGGCGCGTCGCCGTGACTTTACCATGAACACCCCGTCTATGTCTCTGATCTCAGGTGAGGTCTTCGACTACTATGGAGGGTATGAGGATTTCAGAAATGGTATCCTTCGAATGACAGACGCACATCTCTTTCCTCAGGACCCCGTACGTGCGTACCGTGCTATCCAGCTCTTCGCTAGGAAACTGGCGCACGTACCGGGTGCTCATGTTGAGGACAGCACTTGGCGAATGCTGTTGTCTATGGTCCCCTCGCTTCAGTGGGAGGCGAAAGAGCGTGTGAATGAAGAGTGGAAGAAGCTCTTGCTGAAAGCCTCCAAACCGTCGGTAGGCATACAGATGATGTATGATTTGGGGATTATCGAAAGATATTACCCCAACTTAATGGCACTCTGGGGCACGCCACAAAATCCTAAGCATCACCCCGAGGGTGATGTGGCGGTACACAGTCTCTTATGTGTTGACCACGCCGCTAGCTTAAGGGATCAGATCCCCGAGGCAAAGAGGTTTGCTTTTGTGGCGGCTGCGCTCTGTCACGATATCGGGAAACCGGTAGACACAATCACACCCGAGATGATCAAGGCAGGTGACCCTCGGGTGGCGGAGAGGCTTAAGAAGGTCGGCAAAACTGACCCTAAAAAGGTTATGTTTAACGCACTGGGCCACGCTGGGACGGGCGAGCCGTTGGTGAAAGAGTTCCTAGAGCGCTTCACTAGTCATAAGAAGACCTTGAAGTGGGCAGGGGGACTAGTGCGAGAGCACATGAATCCCTTCCACATCCGGGAGGCGGCGGAGTTAAATAAAACTCCATTCTCAAAGCAACTGAGGACCTATCGTCGCTTGGCCGGTAGGTTAGAGAAGGACGGTCTGACGCTCCATGATCTGGCCCACCTATCTATGTGTGACGCCTGTTCAACCTCTACGGACTGGGCGGTCCGTAAGGTTAATGGGGGTGAGCCTAATTGGGAGCACTTAAGTAGTCAGCGCATATTTGATGCAATCGCCGCCATTGAGGCAGATGCAGCGATGCAACGCCCGCTGGTTACGGGCAAGGACCTTATCGCTGCCGGGGCCAGGCCAGGGGTATGGTTTGGTAAGGCGATTGAGCTATCGTTCATGGCTCAACTTGGCGAAGGGAAATGGGAGGCGGAAGGTAGAGTTACGGACCACGATGCTCTAGTAGCAATCGCCATGACCCTCAACCCAGAGGGAGGGGATGTATGAAGGCGCTGTTATGCGTAGGAGGTCTACCCGGTTCGGGCAAGACCACCTTAGCTACGCTGCTAGCAGAGAATGGCCATCTCTACGCAGCAGATGATTATTTCATGCGCGAAGGGGTATATCAGTTCGATCCTGACCAGTTACCTGCCGCTCACATGGACTGCCAGCGCCGTGTGCGAAATGCATGCGAGGCTGGTGCGCCGCGTGTAATCGTACACAACACCTTCACCAACAGGTGGGAGTCGGAGCCCTATAGGGCGATAGCGGAGGAGTATGGATATGCTTTCTTCGTTGTCACTCTTGGGGACTCCTCAATCCCACTAGAGGACCTAGCGAGTAGAAATACTCATAAGGTTCCGCTAGAGAGGTTAGAGGCTATGGCTAAGGGTGATGCCATGATCCTGACTGCAGACTCAGATCCTCGCCCTCCGTGGGAACGAGACTGAGTTATAGGTATGGTACTGGACAATAGTGTCCAAAACGAGTAGGGCGTTATCCCTACATTTTAGCTCCCAGAGTAAGTACGCAAAATCACCCTCTAATTTGGCATAAGTATATGCTCTAGAAGGAGTGGCCTAAAAAACCAAACCTTTTGAGATGTTGTAATTCGTGCGGCCCAGAGGAAACCTCTCGGGTCGATTCATTCCCAAAACATTTACCAAATATGCGTTGAGGAGCGCTATTTACCATGGGAAATCAACAAACAACACAGTCAGTCAAGAAGTCCAGCTCTATGTACCTGGGTATGAGACTGAGTGACGAGTCACAGCAGGCCATCGATGAGATCCTCGCGGACTTGGGCATTGAGGCAAAGGAGGAGTATGTCAACCACCACATCACCGTCTGCTTCAGCCCAAGTTGGCAGCACTGCTCCTTCGCCGGGTTGAACGCCACTGCCCCCGTAACCGGTATCCTCGTCAACGACACACACGTTGTGGTTGAGGTTGGGGAGGTCGATGTGGAGAGCTGGCCGGGAGTGTGGCAACCCCTCCGCCCTGTGATTGAGCTCATCAGTGACGTCACGGGCAAAGGGAGGAAGGGTCAAAAGTTCCATGTGACACACTCGATGGGGGAGGGCGCCAAGGCTAAAGACTCCAACTTGCTGCTCTCAGGAGAGGTGGAGTCACAGCGACATGAGGTGACGGGTGCGGTGGTATTCGGCCAGCTCTACTGGGCGAACTCCAAGGGGGAGGAGTTCACGGATCTGAACCGGCTCAAGAAGTGCCCCGAGTTGCAGGTGGGAGCGGCGCGGACCATCTTCTCCGGGGTCGGCTCGCACCACAGTGGGGATGGCGGGTACGATTTCTTGGGCTGCATGGGTGAGGACATTCGCCGCGGAGCTGAGATGTCTCAACCGTTCGGCCGCCCTGGCTGCGGCCGTTGGCCGATGACACAGGCGATGGCGGAGTGCGTCCGAGTGGGTATGGTGCGCCCAGCCGGTCGTGAGGTGAGCTTTGCGTCTCATAGAGATGACGTGATGCCTGTGGTTTCCGCCAGCGAGGTGACTGAGGAGGTGTCAGCTGAGACCTCATCAGTGATTACGTTCAGCCTCCCTATGATGCTGCTGGACGGCGATGACGAGCGTGAGAATGGTGAAGAGGCGGCGCTCGCGGAGAAGCGGCGCTTGATCGAGAGTAACTGCCGCCTCTTCACCATTGCGGTGATTGCGAACGGGAGTGACGTCCCTGACGCTCCGCCTCCATCGGTACACCGATGCCGGCAGAAGCTGGCAAATGGTGAGCCACTCCAAGAGGGCGAGATGGAGAGAGCTCAGTCCTACTGGTACACCGACGAAAACCCCGAGGGGTGGGTACTCGTAGACTACACCGACGAGGACTAATCCTCTAAGCGTCTAATCACATCGCGTAACCGTTACTGGACCCGCACGGCTAAGTCGGGTCACCGCGCTGCACGGATTGCAGCTTTCATTTAGCTGCGAGAGTTAGCTACGCAAATAACCCCCTCTTTTTTGGCATAAGTTTATGCTCTACACCGAATGGTGATAGGGCATTAACCACACACCCAGATGACACGTCTGGGTTTCACCTAAGGAGACAATGATGTTCGAACACATCATGGCAGACAACCTCGCTAAGCGCAAGAAGAGAGAGGCCGAGGCTGCTGCGGCCTATAAGGCCAGGAAAAAGGCAGAGCGGGACGCGTGGTACGCTACAATGGAGCGTGAGCTTGCTCGCCTCCCAAGCCGTATCCCGGAGCTCAAAGAGCAGATGGAAAAGATGATCGTGGATTGGCTACAGGAAGAGGGCGCGGAGCCTGAGGAGCTTACGATCCGCCCAGCCACCCAGGAGGAGCTGGAGAACTCTGCGTGTTTCTATAACGACATCGACGGGTACCCGCCGGTAGAGGCAGCCTCGCGGCTTACCCTCGACGCGGGGTTGGCCTTACACATCTCGTCGCAGGACAAGGCGCTATTCGGAGGTATCGATGGGATCGTCCACTTCATGCTCGATGAGGAGGGAGGCCGCTGGTGTTACCCCAATTACGACTGTGACTACTCCGGGGGAGATCATCCATTCCCCACGCGAGAGCGGTCGTATTGGGGGGAGGATTACTGATGTACGACGTCATTTGGCAGTCATCGAAGGTTAGCGTCGTTGATATAACTTCCACCAACTCCCTCAGCGAAGGGATTGAGGTCGCATGGCGGGGTGTGGGGAGGTATCTGGGGAGACTAGATGTCGACGACTACGGTCTGGCTATTTATATAGCGATTAAGATCGACGACTCTGCTACAACCGAGGCAGAGGCTCAGGCTATATTCGACTGCCTGGCTCCTGCCTAAGATCACCAAACCGCATCGAGATCCATGCGGGATATAAACCGGATCACCGCGCTGCACGGATTGCAGCTTCTTTTTAGCTCCTAGAGTTCCTCGTCTCTATCTACAGGCATCCACTCTTCTACGGCAGGCTTTAAGCTGACCTCATGGGGATGCTTAGTCTTTATAGGGTTCTGACCTCTAAAGATACTTAGCTTTTCTATAACTGATTCTTGGAGTTCACATATCTGCTGAGTGCGTAGCTCTAGCTGTATATGCGCATCTCTAAGTCTAGATATAAGAGCCTGCCTATCTGCATTAGCTGCTGCTAGCAAATCTTTTAGCTCATCGACTTCTGCAGGATCTCTACCGCTAGCGATAGCCATCATACTAGATATGCTACCTGTTAAGACACCTAAGATACCTACGAGTATATCTTTATTCTCACCAACTATCTGGGTCTTACTTAGGAATCCTACTAGACCTACGATTACTATAAGAAAGAAAATACTAAACCACCAACCACGGCGGGCTTTGTCCATTTGGCTTCGTTCTTTAAAAGTACGCTTAGCTTCTTTAACCATTTGTTATAAACCTCCATGCTTCGGTTATGTAGTCTACCCAGTCAAAGTAGTGTATATTCCACATGCGCCTATTATAAGGACTAGCTACAAACTTAAACCACCAGTAACTAAAGATGATAAATTCTAACCAGAATAACCGCCATACTATCCACCAGAACCATTCTGCGATAGAGCGGTCTCTGGCTCGTTGCTTTATTTTTTTAGGTCCGCCAAGCCGCTTTACTTTTTCGCTGCTAGGTGGTGGCTGTAAACTCTGTATAGTTTCACCTACTGCGTATATAACTTGCGGCTCCCTTACGCCTTTGAATTTGTATAGACCTACACAAGCATACCGTGCAGCTTTAGGTGTAGCCCAGTTAGTTCTACCTCTTACTGCTTCCATAGCTTCTTTGGTAAGTAGCACTTGCCCTGCACCGCATAGTGACATTGTTCTAGCAGCAATGTTCTTAGATAAACCCTCAAGTTCTATACGCTTAGCATTAGCCGCTACGTAGTAGTCTTCTTGCTCTACTTCTACGATACTACCCCAGTGAATACCAATGCGGCATTGTAGCCTAGTTCTTTGCGGCACTGTAGCTTGGTACTTAAGTGCAAAGTTAACTGCATCTATGGGTCTGTCAAACGAACAAAGAAATCCATCACTACGATCTATTTCTCGGCCTTGGAATCTGTATATCAAACTGCGAGCTAACTTATCATGATACTGAAAATGCTTAGCGGCAGCTAATGAACCGTAACGCTGCACAAACTGCGTACTGCCTATTATATCTAGGAGCACAATGGCTAGGTTACGTTGTTTTAGTTTTAAGTTCATAGCTAACCTCTAGTATTTAAAGCAGGGGCACTTGCTGTCCTCCAGTCCGCATAAGTTACATAGACCGTCTTGTAGGGGTTGGGAAAAATCTCGTAGCTTATCTACCTGGTATCCAGGCGGTGGCTGCCAAGGATGTCTAAGTCTTAAAAAGACTAAGACCCTATTTAAGTAGCGATGAAACAATTGCATAGGGACTCGGTGGTCTGTTTATAGGGAGCATATCCTTGGGGCTAACCACGAAGTCCTCCTCGTCTAGTGGATTATACTCTTCCAGGACTCTGGAACATAACTGCGCGATTGGTCCCCGGTATTGTTTTTCCAGCTTAACCAAGCTGACAAGACTAGAATTGCTAACAGCATCACTATCTGCAAACATGTATAAACCAGTGTCATGCCACTTTTCTCCTGTGTCTATTTGAGCGGGGTCACCTAGCACAATGATAGTAGAATCCTGACCTACGCGGCTAATAACGCTGCACAGTTCGTGTAAGCTAAGATTCTGTGCTTCATCTAAAATAATCACAGAGTTTTCGAAGTGCTGACCGCGCATCAACTCTACAGACCTAAACTGTAGCTGCTTAGACTCTTCCCATTGATACAAGAAATTAGGGCAGTCTGTACCTAGAATCTTCTCTAGGCCAGGCATGTAAGAATCTACATAAGGTCTAAGCTTATCACGCTCATCTCCAGGCACTGCCGCAATAGCGTTGCTCTTTCTGCCTACAAATACAGTAGGTTTACTGAGCACTACACGCTTCTCATCTCTAAATAGTGAATGCAGAGCATAGCTAAGAGCTATAGTAGTCTTACCTGTACCAGCTGCTCCTAGGCAGAAGTTTACTGGCTTATTTTTTAGCCCCCACATAAAGCAGTTTTGTTCTAGGTCCTTAGGCTTAATGTTCTGGAAACCTAGGTCTTTAGTGTTTATTAACTCTAGCTGGTTATCAGGTCTGAGGTAACCTACAGCACTCTGGCTATTACACTTAAGGTTAACGTACTTAGAGTATACAGGTATCTGACCCAGCTTTTCTGATGTTATAATGCCTTCCTTGCATAATTTGTTAATAGTAGACTTAGGTACTTCTATGGTCTCTACTTCAAACATCTAACCACCTCTAGATTTGAACAGGGTATACTTAATCCTATACCTGAAGAGGTAAGAAAAGCACTAAGGCGGGTTTAGTTATGCAGCAATTAAAATTTCTATTAGCCACACTACGAGCAGCTCAGATGATACACCAAACAGGGCATTGGCGCGTAGGCGGTAAGACTTACTATGGTGATCACCAACTACTAGAGAGACTATATAATTCTGTAGGTGAAGAAATAGATCAGCTAGCAGAGAAGATGGTCGAGAAGTATGGTGAAGACTCGGTAGATCTTCATGGGCAGATAGATCACATGCACACGGTAATTAAGGGCATAGCTAAGATCTCTTGTAACTTCCGGCGTGCTCAAGCAGCAGAGAAGATGCTACAGAAGTTGTTTAAGATAAGCTATGACAAGTTAAAAGAAAGGGACGAGCTTAGCCTAGGAATGGATGATTTCCTTATGGCAAGTGCCAATAACCACGAGACTAACTGCTACCTACTAGGCCAGCGTTTGAAGGAGGTTTAGTCACGCAAATAAGCCCCTCCTATGTGGCATAAGTAAGTGTACAAACCCTTTAAGAAGGAGATTATTATGGTGATGTACGCATCTGATCTCGGGACAGTGTTTCCCGGCACTAAGCTTGCACAGGTTGTTGAGGACGCCACCCTCACGCCTGAGCAGGCAGGTGAGTGGGCCGCCGAGGCCTTTGAGTCATGTTCTACCCTCAGAGAGCAAGTCTCTCTTGAGGAGCTAACAACTCTTCTAACTGAGGCAGGTGAGCGTTCATTGAACCTCTCTGCCTTAGTTCGAGGAGAGATCTCCACTCTTATGAAAATTAAGAGTGAGATCACCTATAACAGTTGGGAGAAGGAGTGGACCGTCACTCTACCCAGCGGATCCATCGTCTTCGGACAAATGGAGGACTATTGTGTAGAGATCATGGAGGCAAAGCTTAACAGCTAAGCCTTCATGATCTATTTAGCGAAGCCCTACTTACTGGGGCGTAATAATACAGTAGGTAAAAAGAAGCATTGTACTTAGTCCTTGATTGGCTAAGGGATTGAATGTGTCCACTAGTACATGCTTCTTTTTAGCTCCCAGAGTAACTGCGCAAATTTGGGGGTCAAATGTGGCATAAGTATATGAAGGACAAAAGGTGATCAGAAACCTTAACCATTGCATCAGGTCTCAACCACTCTGATGCACATTTCTGGTGCCTACCTTCAAAGGATAGAATTATGAAAACTCAACAAGAAATCCAAGCAATCGTCAATCGTTCCACGCGCAACGACATCGAGTCTCAACCACTCGGCCGCTACAGTTGGTCGCAGGAACAGAACGATGCGATAGGGGCAGCGCGGTCCCGTTCACGATCAATGTGGGCCTTATTGGACCTCGCAGAGGCTCATCAGGATAACCCCAATGTGGTACGTGCTGTCATGGCGACAGCAGGTGGTAAGGATTACTTCGATGACAGCGATGTCATAAAATCTGCCTTCGTGGCACGATACAAGAAGTTCTTTGATGGGGATGATGATGTCCCTGAGTACTTCGAGTGTGAGCTGTACGTGTAATACTACAGCTTACTTCCCACCCGTCCGGGTTTCAGGGCGGGGACCAACAGCAGGGGTCGGATCTGCTTTTTAGCTCCCAGAGTAAACGCGCAAATCTGGGGGTCAAATGTGGCATAAGTATATGAAGTAAGAAAGGTGATCATAAAATAAACCTTTGCATCAGGTCTCAACCACACTGATGCACATTATGATGCCTAAATCAACGGAGATTGTTATGTTATTTATGGTGATTACACTGGTACTCATTTTTGTTAGTCTGCTTTCTATTAAATTAAAGTTCAGCTACTTGTCCCTACGCGAAATTGGGGGCATACTAACGGATGGAATGCTTGCGGGAATCGCAAAAGCCAAATTAAAAAATAATGAAAAGAAAAAAATAGTTTTAGAAAAACAACTAAAAGAAATTGAGACTCAAATCAGATACAGTTAAAGTCTCAGGTGCAGCTACACCTTAACAAAGCAAATAGAGCGCTACCCGAAAGGGTACTTAGCGGGCAGGATAAGGGTCTAGTGCCCAATGAAGTTCTCAAGCCGACTTCATAAAAAAGAACCATTGTACCTAGTACATTCTTCTTTTTAGCTCCGAGAGTTAGCTGCGCAAATACCCTCCTCTTTTTGGCATAAGTTAATGCTCTGGGCATCTATGCCCTTAGCACTAGTTACGAACCTAATTTCAAAAGGAGCTTTGGTTTGAATCCAAATGACCTTATCGCTCGTGCAACGAGCAGTAGTAGTAGCAGTAGCCCAGAAAACACCATTCTGCATACGTATGTGGACTGGGCAGTAGAGGCGTATCCTGAGGCATTGATCCTGGTGGTCAATAGCCGCAAGGCTATGCCTGAGATTAGTGGGCACAGGATCCTTCGCGGGGATCGACAGAGGAACACAGGCTGGTGCGTGATCGAGAGCTTCCAGTTTGAGGGAGCTATCCTGATCGTGCGTAAGGAGTTCCTTCGTGCGCGTTGATTATAGGGAGGGTCAGTTCATGCTGAACCCACACACCAGTCAGTTTGACTTCGTTATGGTGGCTATGGAGCGCGAGGCTAAGCGCTCCGTGTGCGCTTGCTGTGTTAATAAGCAGCGCAGCCAGGTTAAAGGGCCTAAGTCCAAGAAGATCTTCTTGAAAGGCCAAGGTCTTAAGTCCCCATGATCTGGGAGATCATCTTAGTTATTGGTATCCTGGCTAGTGAGGAAGCAGCTCGAGGCTTGCTGTACTCCAAGCCTGTGGCTATGACCTTTAATAGGCTTGGTCTATGGGAGTTCTGGGAGTTCCTCACAGGTGAACTGGTGGATGATGACGGCGAGCCTGTGTATACACACGGTATGACCTTGTCTACTTTGTTCCTGTGTACCTTGTACCTTACAGCATGGTTGGCAGGTGATTACATCCGCATGACTGTTATGGTAGCTGTGGGCACGGGGGTAGCGGCACATCAATGGTATGGGGGCTGGATGCTTATGCGCCAGTGTATGAAGGCTTCAGCGGGTGATCCAGCTGCGCAAGCCTGGTTGGAGTCGAGGGGCATGAAGCTTGTCGATGACGACGAAAGTTAGATAAGAAAGAGCTGGTGAGAGCAGCTCTTTTTTAGCCGCGCAAATAGTGGTGGCTAATCTGGCATAAGTATTTGAACCCTAGAGCATGGAGGTAAAACATGCGAAAACTTTTCTTTACAATTCTCACCCTGGGCGCCATTGCGGCGTTTGTTGTGGCATGTTACTTCGGTGGCAAGCGACTCAATGAGTCACTTGGCGCTGAGGAGTTATGTTACCCCTACATGAGTGATCATGTAGAGGCGGCAATCTACCGCGGTAAGCGGTTCGATGACGTACCAGGCCTAGAGAACGGAACGTCGCTCAAGGATGCAATTTGGGTATGTGAGAAGGTGTACGGGTATAAAACCCGTCGCTAAACTCACAGACCCCAAACAAAAGAGCCGCTCGTGAGAGGCGGCCGATAAAACCGTCGAGTGGTTCTTTTGTTTAGGTGAGAGAGTTCTTAGTATAGTTTTAGCCCCTTATCTAACTTACCTAGGCCCTTGTATATACCTGTACCTACTCCAAGCCCTGCGCCTATTCCTAGTGCTTCAGGTAGCATACCAATATATTCTTCGGTGGAAGTCATAGGACCTAGCTCGCTTAATTGACTAGTTAGTTTCTTTATTGCCGCCTCAGTACCTTCTCGGGTAAAACTGTCTCCGCCTAGCACAAGCATCTTGTCAACCCCTTGGCTGTTCAATTCAGCAAGATTTTGTTGCTGGGCTGAAAGCAGCGACTTAAGGTTTGATTTTTCTAAGGCACCGCTTAGCATTTTAGACTTAGCCAGTAAGTCGCTAATATGAGGCTTTGCTAACGCAGCTGTTAAACCCCCGCTTGTAGCGCCTAGTAAAGCATTCTGGGCTTTATAAAATCCTTTAGCAAGGTTAGCCTGCTTAGTTAAGGCTAGCTGAGCACCGAGTGCATAGTACTCTTGGGCTATTTTTTCTGCTGCATACTTGTTCATTATACATACCTCCAATAATGACTAAGTATACTACATGCTTTTATAGCAACCAATATCAGTTAGCTACCAGAATCTCTATAGCTCTTATACGCTTGTAGCATAATAAACCCATAGCTAGTAGCTGTAAGTGAGCAACCTAATAGGGCAAATACATCAGTTAGCATCTTAATTTCTCCTCTAGTCTAGGGCTTATATATAAGGTTATTTTTAGAGAAATCAAGGGAGGGGCAAAACGCACAAATCAGGGGTCTAAATGTGGCATAAGTATATGAAGGTGAAGGAGTGGTTCTGGATCCTGAATTTCGTCCCCGACAGTTGACGTGTTGTTGACTGTTGGGATTGTGATTAACGCGTATTTATTAAAGATCGGAGTAAAGATCATGAAAAACGCATTCACACAAATTGTTACGGCGGGTGTTGCTGTCCTTTTCGCTATGCCCTGCTTTGCGCAGTCTGTACAGATGTCAGACTTGAGTGTTGCCAGCATTACTAAGGAGGCTTCTGACACACTGCCAACTGGTCAACAGATCACTAAGGATCAGATCGAGGGTAATGGCTCAAGCACTGCAGCTGACATTGGCCTTGCAGCCTTGTCGGCGAGTGCTGTCGAGGGCAGTCAGCACAACAGCCTATGTAATCTGGTTACTGTAGTAAGCCCCAAAGAGGGATCTAATAGAGATCTAGGACTTGTGTCAGTCTCTGACTTGGCAGCTGGCAGCCGAGTTGAGACTGATAATCTGGTCGACGAAGCGGGGTTCGCCATTACGGTGGTGGGCTTCAACGCGGTGATCCAACTCACAGAGGCTAATCTGTTCAGTACGAGAGTACTTGTTACAGGTAAATCTCTGGAGGATTTTGAGGTCAAGGCTAGTAAAGCAGGCTACACTGTTTTTACAACTAGAGTAGCTTGTCAATCTGCAATCCGTCAAGAAGACCTCGCCAGTCTGGCTGAGGCAGTCATCAAGGCGCGTAAGGCGATTAGGCAGCTTCAGCAAGACTAAGCTATCTAAGGTGCCTTAAAAATCCTAGCCATTGTGGCTGGGTGCGATTGAGGACGCTACTCCTCTTTTTTAGCTATCAGAGTTATTCTTCCCTAGTAAGTAGGCACCTCCGCCAATTGCTAGTGACCACGGAAATAACGCTGC